>Ga0210037_1000844_pt1 | contig 20822 bp, 20 predicted proteins | sample CryGey08umfilter_3_FD_185451 | JGI IMG/M metagenome (GOLD analysis project Ga0210037, IMG submission 185451) | Groundwater microbial communities from aquifer in Utah, USA - Crystal Geyser 4/9/14 0.8 um filter (SPAdes) (version 3) | ecosystem: Environmental > Aquatic > Deep subsurface >...
CGGAAAAAAACAGTAATTCAAGTGAATACCATTTTTCATAATAAAATGCAAGTTATCATCTATTCCACCACCCATTATAGAAACGGCTTTCCCTATTTTGACCATGTACTACAGTTTTTCCCCACCCAACAAAAACTGCCCTTTTAGAGAGGTTTTTTTATTTCTTACAGTATCATTACATTTTTCTGAAAAAAATCCTTGAACTTCTTTTAGGGAGCGATTTAAAATTATGATGCAAAAATTGTATATTTACCTTAAACTTAAAATGGTAAAGTTATGAGTGCGGTTGAAATAAGAGAAGAACTTCGTGAATATATAGAAAAAGGCGATAGAAATTTTTTAAATGCCTTATATAAAACAGCCAAAGCGTATATGGAACAAAAACGTATGGACACGATGATTGCCGAAGGAGAAGAAGACATTAAAGCAGGCAGGTTACATAGCCAGAATGACGTTCAAAAAATGATTGAAAATTGGACAAAAGAATAAAACCTGTTGTATGGACAACGCGAGCAACAAAAGATTTAGAAAAAACAGCCGTGTTTTACAGAGAGCTTTATGGATCGGTTAAAGCGAGAAAGATTGTTACGGAACTTCGTCAAAGCACAGAAATTCTTGAACATCAAAATTTAGATACATCTCAAATAGGCGCCCTAGATGACGCTTTTTTACATCTCAAACTAGATTATAGAAAGATTATTAAACACCATTGCAAAATTACGTATCGTGAAGGAAAAACAAAAATCTTTGTGGTAAGAGTTTTTGATACACGACAACAGCCTAGCAAGAATAAATAAGAGGCATTGAACAATCTGTAAGCTCCCCCCCAAATAATACAGTTTAAAAAGTAACAAAGAAGTAAAACCCCAAGTCTGTTGGTATTTTCAGAGTTAAAAGACAATTCTAATTTTTTGTAAGGTTAGAACGGGATTTTTTTATGCGTTAAAGTTTTCAAGGTAGCAGATTAGAAAAACTTTGTTTTCAAAGAGGAAGCCTATAAGCTATTTCCCTTTAGGAATGGCAGCAATCAATTTTTTGGTATATTCCCGTTCCGGATTGGCATATATTTCATCTGCCTCTCCAATTTCTTCTATCTTACCGGCATTCATCACCAGCAATTGGTCTGCCATATACTTTACCACCGCCAAATCGTGCGAAATAAAAATATAGGTAAACCCATATTTTTCCTTCAAGTCGTTTAATAAATTCAACACTTGCGCCTGTACGGAAATGTCTAAAGCAGAAACCGATTCATCACAAATTATTAATTTTGGTTCCAAAGCAATCGTTCTTGCAATTCCTATTCGTTGTCGTTGTCCTCCTGAAAGTTCATGAGGATAGCGGTAAAAATAAGCTTCGGTCAAACCCACTTGTTTAAGAATTTCTATAACTTTTGCCTTTCTAGTTTTATTGTTTTTATGCAAATGATGCACTTTCATGGGTTCTAAAATTGCTTCGCCAATAAGTACTCTAGGATTTAGGGAAGAATAAGGGTCCTGAAAAATAATTTGTATTTCTTTTCTAAATCTTCTAAAATCGGCTTCGCTTAAATTCGAAATTTCTTTTCCTCTATATTTTATACTACCCTTTGTTGCCTTTTCTAACTGTAAAATTGCTTTTCCTAAGGTTGATTTTCCACAGCCAGACTCGCCCACCAAACCTAATGTTTCTCCTTCAAATAACTTAAAACTCAAATCGTTTACGGCTTTGACGATGGTTTTCTTTTTAAAAAAACCTGCATTTGAAAAATATTCCTTTTCCAGATTTATTACTTCTAAAAGGGGTTTTTGTTTGTACAATTTTTTGTGACGAATGGCTCGCTCCTGTGCACTTATAATATTCGTTGCAACCCTGTTTTCTAAAAAATCTGCTATGGTAGGCAATCGTTCAGCGCGTTTAGTTAGCGATGGTCGTGTATGGAGAAGAGCTTTTGTATATTGGTGTTTTGGTGAATGAAATAGTTGTGCAATTGCACCTTGTTCTACAATTTTTCCTTGGTACATGACCAAGGCTCGATCGGCAATTTCAGAAACTAGTGACAAATCGTGAGAGATGAAAATAATACTCATATTCGTTTCCTTTTGAAGGTCCTTGAGTAAAGCGATAATCTCTTTTTGTACGGTAACATCTAGTGCGGTTGTGGGTTCGTCGGCAATAAGTATGTTAGGCTTACACGCTATAGCTATAGCAATCATCACGCGCTGCATTTGACCACCGCTAATTTGATGCGGATAAGAATTAAAAATGTCTTCCGGGCGTGGCAATTTTACCTTGTTAAATAGAATTAATGTTTGTTTTTTGGCTTCCTTATGAGAACTGTCGCAATGGATTTTTAAAATTTCTGCAACTTGTTTTCCGCAGGTCATCGATGGATTTAAAGCGCTCATCGGCTCTTGAAAAATCATTGAAATTTGATTACCACGCAATTTTTGCCATTGTTTTTTGGAATACTTTATAAGGTCTTTTTCTTCATAAAGAATAGTACCTTCCGAAATTTTGGAAACCTTTTCAGGAAGTAGACCCATAATGGAGAGCGCAGTAACCGATTTTCCGGAACCGGATTCCCCTACAATTCCTAAGATTTCATTTTCAAATAAGGAAAATGAAACACCATGAACCATAGTATTCCATGTATTTTTTGCCTTAAAAGCTATAGTGATGTTTTTTACTTTTAATATGGGAAGGGTATTCATATCTTTCAAATATAATAGAACTTTTTTGAAAATGTAGACTAAATATTATAAACCTGGTTTTAAGATAATATTGGCAATATAATTTTTTATTTGTGAAATTCATCGAATTAAATTGCATTTCATAATTTTAAATTGTTAATTTGGCATCTGTTGTAAAGAAAAAATTTAGAAAATTGCTTAACTCTCGTCCTTTGTATTTTTTAAATTAGAATATTTCTACAACCTTCCAAATACAAGTTTAATTTAACCCTAACTAAATTATGAATCAAAAAGTACTCTTAGGTAAAATAACAGTGTTTATTTTACTGCTATGTTCGTTTATTTCTTTTGGTCAAACCAAAGATCAGCAAGAAAAAATCACCTCTAGGTATGACCTACAAAAGCTAGCTCAATTAGAAAATCAATTTTTAAGTAAAGCAGTACAACAAAAACAATCGGCATTACAGTACGCACAACAAAGAGGGCTTCAATCAAAAATAACTTTGGAAGACGGAGGTTTTGCTGAATTGCAACGCGTTGATCCCGATGGAAGTCTTATTTATTACCGTACCTTTAATGTGGCAGCTGCAAATTCAACAAGAACCAATCATTTGAATATTGGTGGCTCCACCGGATTAAATTTAGACGGTCAGAATATGATAGCTTATGTTTGGGACGGTGGTCACGCCCGAATTACCCATCAAGAATATGATGGTCCCGGAGGAACCAATAGAGTTAGTGTGCAAGATGCTGCATCAGAAGGAGGAACACAACTTAATTTTCATTCCGCTCATGTTTCGGGTACTATTGCTGCTTCTGGCGTGGTTGCCAATGCAAAAGGAATGGCACCACAATCTAGCGTAAGAGGATATATGTGGAACAGCGACCTTGCCGAAGCTACTACAGCAGCAGGAAATGGGATGTTAATATCCAACCATTCCTATGGATTTAATTCGCAAGCAGTACCGGATTATTATTTCGGAGCCTATATTACCGATTCAAGAGATTGGGACAATTTACTTTATAATGCACCTTATTACCTTATGGTAGTGGCTGCAGGAAACGATGGAACAACCAATTATAATGCCTCACCGTTAAATGGTGTTGCAGGGTATGATAAACTTACAGGACATTCTACTTCAAAAAACAACCTGGTAGTAGCAAGTGCAAACGATGCAACTATAGATAGTAATGGGAATTTAGTATCAGTAAGTATCAGTTCTTTCAGTAGTCAAGGACCGACAGACGATTTGAGAATTAAACCCGATATTACTGGAAATGGTGCAGGTCTTTATTCTACGTATGACAATAGCGATACTGCTTATAATAGCATTTCCGGGACGTCTATGGCATCACCAAATGTAACCGGTACTTTATTGTTATTACAGCAACACGCTAATAATGTAAACGGATCTTTTCTTAGAGCCGCATCTTTAAAAGGAGTAGCACTTCATACTGCTGATGATGCCGGTCCAACAGGACCCGATGCTGTTTGGGGTTGGGGATTATTGAATGCAAAAAAAGCTGCGCAAGCAATTTCCCAAAATGGGAACCAGTCTTTAATTAGCGAGTTAACCTTAATGCCGGGACAAACCTATACGATTAATGTAGATAGCGATGGGGTTTCTAAATTGTTAGCTTCTATTTCTTGGACAGATCCTGCCGGAACCGCAACTACCACATTGAATTCACCCACAGCAAAATTGGTAAACGATTTAGACATACGCGTTACAAAAAGTGGAACCACTTATTTGCCTTGGCGATTAACAGGAGTTACCACCAACGGTCTAGGCGATAACACCAAAGACACCTATGAACGAGTTGATGTAGCTAATGCAACAGGAACCTATACCATAACGGTAACCCATAAAGGAAGCCTTTCAGGCGGCAGTCAAAATTTTAGTTTAATTGTAACAGGTCTTACTTCAACACCTGTAACTTGTAATGCTACTGTTCCTTCCGGATTAACACCATCAGGAGTAGGTTCAAATTCTGCAATTTTAAATTGGAATAGTGTTGCAGGCGCCTCTTACGATGTAAGATACCGTCAAATAGGAACAACTACTTGGACAACTGTTGCAGTAGCCGGAACATCTACTACCATTTCAGGATTGACACCACAAACAACTTACGAAGCACAAGTGCGAAGCAAATGCCCAGATGCTACTACTTCAGCGTATTCAGCCTCGGTAAATTTCACAACCTCTGAAGTACAATTAAACTATTGTGCATCTGCAAGTACCAATACAAATGACGAATTTATTGGCAGGGTGCAACTTAATACCATAAACAATGCATCAGGAGCTCAATTTTATTCTGATTTCACCAATATTTCAACCGACGTAAACAAAGGACAAACCTATACCATTACGATAACTCCTACTTGGACAGGGACGGTATATGCCGAAGGTTATTCCGTTTGGATAGATTATAACAAAGATGGCGATTTTGCAGATGTAGGAGAACAAGTTTGGACACAAGCGGCTACAACAACTAGCCCTGTAAGCGGATCGTTTACGATACCTGCAGGAGCTGCTGATGGAGCAACCAGAATACGTATTTCCATGAAATACAATGCAATTCCTACTTCTTGTGAAACCTTTACCTATGGTGAAGTGGAAGATTATACACTAAATATTGTTGCTTCTGGAGCAGATACACAAGCACCTTCTGCCCCTACAAATTTAACGGCATCCAATATTACTCAAACAACGGTTGATTTGTCTTGGACAGCTTCTACAGATAATGTTGGAGTTACCGGCTATGATGTGTATCAAGGAGCAAGTTTATTAGGAACTGTAACAAGCACCTCTGCCTCCATTACAGGATTAACTGCAAGTACAGCCTATAGTTTTTCCGTAAAAGCTAAAGATGCCGCCGGCAATATTTCACCGGCAAGCAACACGGTAAATGTTATTACGTTAAGTCCGCCGGATACTCAAGCACCTACTGCACCTACAAATTTAGTTGCTTCTAATATAACTACAACTACGGTTGATTTATCTTGGACGGCTTCTACTGACAATGTAGGAGTGGTTGGCTATGATGTGTATCAAGGGGCTAGTCTTTTAGGAACCGTAACTGGTACAGCAGCATCTGTTACCGGATTGACTGCAAGCACCTCTTATACGTTTTCTGTAAAAGCGAAAGATGCGGCCGGCAATATTTCACCAGCCAGTAATACGGTAAATGTAACTACCCTTGCCAGTACTATCACTTACTGTAATTCACAAGGAAATAGTACTGTGGATGAGTGGATTCAAAGAGTTCAATTAGGAAGTATTAATAATAATTCCGGAAATAATGGTGGCTATGCTAATTACACAAACCTTTCTACAACACTTGTAAAAGGAACAAGCAATACAATTACCATTACTCCTGCTTGGTCTGGAACAAAATACAGAGAAGCCTATCGCGTTTGGATTGATTATAACCAAGATGGCGATTTTAATGATTCGGGGGAACAAGTGTATAGCAGAAGCAGAACGAACGCAACTTCTGTAAGCGGAAGTTTTACCGTGCCAGCAGCGGCATTAAATGGAGCGACTAGAATGCGTGTTTCTATGAAATACAATGCAAATCCAACATCTTGTGAAGCTTTTGCTTATGGTGAGGTAGAAGATTATACAGTTGTAATTTCTGCTACTGCAGGTCAAAATTATAACACGACTTCTATAGAACAAGGAGATTTTGCTTTTGAAATTTACCCTAACCCTGTAAAAGGAACTGTTTTAAATGTTGAACTTCTTGGAGTAGAAGCAACTCATTTTGCAGTCTTTAACATGCTTGGTCAACAAGTTAGTAAAGGAGCCTTTACTAACAGTATCCAAGTGGGAGAATTACAAAGCGGCGTTTATTTTATAGAAATTAGTAATGGCGAACAAAAATTCACCAAACGATTTATAAAACAATAGTAGTTAAACTAGTACTTAATTAAAATGAGAAACCCGCTAATATAGCGGGTTTCTCTATTTATAATGTCACTTTAAATGGAAGTAATCTCATCTGGAAGCAAAATAACTTCATTCCGCAATCTTAGAAGAACTTGAGCCACAGCAATAGTGTCTTTTTCGCAATAAGTAACAATCCGGTCAATATCTTTTTCAATGTAAAATACATCGCGAACTTCACTACCGTCTATGTCGTCTTTTGGAGACGGGATTCCTAAAATATGGGTCATTAATTTCAAGGAGGTAAAGTGTTTGTAATCTCCAAATTTCCATAACTCCAAAGTATCTAAATGCGCCACTTCCCAAGGTTTTTTCCCGAATAAATCCAATTTAAAAGGAAGGCCTATCCGGTTGATAATCATTCTCCTTGCAATGTATGGAAAGTCAAATTCTTTGCCATTGTGGGCACATAGCACATGTTGAGGTTTATTGAAATGGGTTTCCAATAAATTTTTAAAGTCTTTCAGCAATTTAATTTCTTCACCAAAAAAAGAAGTCACCCGAAAGTTTCTAACATCACCCTTTAAAACAAAATAGCCAACAGAAATACAGACGATTTTTCCAAATTCTGCCCAAATTCCGGCTCGATCATAAAATTCCTCTGCTGTAAATTCATCTTTTCTCTGGTATTGGGTTTTATGTTCCCAAAGTTGTTTTGCGGTATCGTCCACTTCCTCATAATTTTTATGAAGTGGCACCGTTTCTATATCGAGAAAAAGGATGTTTTCAATATTTATTTTGGACAGCATCGTTATTTTAAGTTTAGCATTTTATAGGCTTCTTCCAAATTTATCCAAAAGCTTTCCGGATATTCTTCTCCTTTGGCAACCGGCCCTTTGGAGTGGCCTAATCGTACAACAATTACATTATCTTCAGGCACTACAATTACATATTGTCCTAGGTGCCCACGCATGGCGAAGGAGTGTTTTCCTTGAAAGTCCTTAATCCAAAATCCATAACCATAGGGGGATTCCGGAAATCGTCTTGTGGTAGATTTTACAACAAAGGCGGAGTCTAACAGTTGTTTGCCATTAAATTTACCGTAATCTTTATAAAGTTTACCAAATCGAGCAAAATCTTTAGCGTTTGATGCAAAGCAGCAATAGGCTTTAACCAATCCTTTTTCTTTGCTATCGAGCTGCCAAAGCGCGTCATTTTCTGCTCCTAATGGTTTCCAAAAACTTTCTGAAAAATAGTCGGCAATTTTTTTACCTGTGGCTTTTTCTATGACCATAGCAAGAAGTTGTGTGCTTCCACTAAGGTATTTGTATTCCTTGCCCGGTTCCTCAACAATATCCAGTTCCAACATCATTTTTGCTAAATCATCATAGAAATAGGATTTTGTGGTAACAGATAAGGGGCTGTAATAGGCTTCATCCCAATCCAATCCGGAAGACATCGAAGATAAATCGCCCACGGTTGTTTTGACGTTTCTGTATTTTGGGAAAAAATCACCCAAAGGTTGGTCTAAACTTTTAATGTATCCTTCCATAATTGCTTTGCCTAATAAACCGGAAATAAAACTTTTAGCCATAGAAAAAGAGTTACTTCGGCTATCTTGGTCATATCCGTCATAGTAGGATTCGTGAAAAATGCTATCGTTTTTAATGATTAAATACGCTACCGTGCCATAGTCTTTATGCGCTTTTAATAACTTTTCGGTAGGTGCTACTTGGTTGTACTCTTTGTGAAGCGGCCAGATAATTTTAGTATCAGAAGCCTTAATTGTGTCGTTATCAAAGGCTTTGTAATCCTCTAAAAAGGCGGTGGTGTGTCCTTTTATATAAATTGTTCTAACGGCCTTAAACAAATAGTCCATATCAAAAACATAAGCAAGAATAACAAGAAGTGCAATAAGGACAAGTAGGATTTTTAGGAGACTTTTTAAAAATTTCATAAGGCATAATTAATAGTGGTATAAATGTAACAAAAAAAGTCAATTATTTTTGGGTTTTAAAAGAGAGAAACTTGTGGAGAGGGGTTTTCGTGGTTCAGCAGCCATTTTTTTCGCCATAAACCACCTGCATATCCGGTTAAGGAGCCATCACTACCAATTACCCGATGGCAAGGAATAATAATCCACAACGGATTTTTGCCATTTGCTGCTGCTACTGCTCTAATGGCTTTTATGTCTCCAAGTTTTTTAGAAAGTTCTAAATACGAAATTGTTTTTCCAAAAGGAATTTTTACTAGTTCTTGCCAAACTTGTTTTTGAAATTCGGTGCCTTGCGGATTTAATGGTACATCAAAATGGGTTCGTTTTCCCATAAAATATTCTTGTAACTGAACCACACATTCTTGAAGGGAAGATGGGATTTCTTTGGAAAGAATTTCAGAGGTATCGGAGATGGAAATAGTAGAAATACCTTGAAGATTACCTTGAATGGTTGCGATTCCTAATGGAGTTTTTAATGTGGCATTTTCCAAGAGTTAAAAAAAATTAAAATTGTTCTAAAAACTGAATGCGTTTTTCAATGGGTGGGTGCGTAGAAAATAGACCACTTAGTCCACCAAACATACTGGCAGAGGTATCTTTTGGGGTGTTTTCAATAAACATTTGTTGTACTTCTTCACTTTTCACTTGTTTTACGTGATGGTTAGAAGCTATTTTTCGAAGCGCAGAAGCTAAAGCCCAAGGTTTTCGGGTCATTTCAGCAGCGCCACTATCTGCCATATATTCTCTTTTTCGGCTTAGTGCAAATTTAAATACCATGGAAATTAGATAAGCAACTAAGGAAACAATGAGGATGATAATCATAAGTTTTCCGGAATCCTTATTATTTCTTCGGTTAGACATACCCCCATATAAAAAACTGCGAAAGGCTATTTGTACCACAAAGGAAAATATTCCTACAAAAACGATAGTTACCACCAAAAGCCGTACATCTTTATTACGAATGTGCATTAATTCATGAGCGATAACTCCTTCCAGTTCATTGTCATCAAGGGTTTCAATTATACCTCTAGTGAGAGTAACGGTATAGTTTTTTTCATTCAAACCGCTTGCAAAAGCGTTTAAAGCCTCACTTTCTATAATATTAACTTTTGGCATTTTCATCCCTACGCTCATGCAGAGGTTTTCCACTAAATTATAAACGCGCATATTTTCTTTACGCTCTAAAGATTTAGCCCCGGTAGCCATGGCAATCATTTTACCGTGAGCAAAATAGGCGATGAGAAACCAAACCAGAACAATGGAGGTGACAAATGGAATTACGTTTATAAAAAGTTCATTTGCTAGTGTGAGGTTTGCGTTTCCGTATTCGTCAAAAGTGGTGAAATAGACCACGGCAAATACGGAAGCTAAAACCAGTAATGGAAATGCTACTAATAGAAGAATAGACTTTCTGTTATTTCTTCTGATTTGTTTTTGGATGCCAACAAACTTCACTGCTTAAAATTTAACCTCTGGAGCTTTGTCCAGCTCTACACGTTGTGCAGTTCCTAGGTCAAACATTGGTTCAGTTTTAAAGCCAAACATTCCTGCAAAAAAGTTGTTTGGAAATTTTTGAACTGCTATATTAAGTTCTTTGGTGGCTGCATTAAAGTAACGTCTTACTGCGGCTAATTTGTTTTCAATATCTGAAATTTCATTTTGTAACTGCATGAAATTTGCACTTGCTTTTAAATCGGGATACGCTTCTACTTGAATACTTAACCCTTTTAAAGCTGTGCCTAATTCTTGTTCGGCAGCAATTTTTTCATTAATTCCAGTTGCAGACATCGCTTTTTGCCTGGCTTGGGTTACTGCTTCTAGTGTGCCTCTTTCGTGTTCCATATAGCCTTTAACAGCTCCAAGAAGTTGCGGAATAAGGTCATGACGTTGTTTTAATTGTACATCAATATCAGCAAAAGCATTTTCTCGGTTGTTTCTTAGGCTTACTAAACCATTGTATATTGCTACTAACCATATAGCTAATAAAATAACGACACCTAAAATTATAAATAGTCCCATACATTAGTTTTTTTAAATTCTTTAACCTCAAATATAGAAAATTAATGTGCTTAAATGGTAGTATTATGTAAATTTTATAATTTTTAAGAATATATAAAATTTAGATGTAAGGTAAAAAAAATAATTACCAGTATCTTAGGAACCACTAGGTCTATAAAATATTCCGACCCCGATGGGACTAAAACGCTTCGGTTAGGAGCAGAATATTGGTAGTAAAAAAGCGAGTTTTTAGTTTCATAGAGCTTATCCCGATTTTTTGGGAAACGATTTATAATATGCGTACTATTTTTATAGGATAAAAGTGATAAAACAAAAATAAATACCGGACTAAATCTTTTCAATCCGGTATTTTTTTAAAATTTAAACTAAATTTTTTCTGATTATTTCATTCCAAGTGCTTGCTTGGTTTACACTTAAGTCCTGGTTCATACCATGGTCATCGTCAAAAAAGATAATTTCATGTTTGGTCTTGTCATTAAGTAGTAATTCTAAGGACACACTTTCAATAATTTTTATTTTGGGTTGTCCTGCTTTTGGAACCTCTTTTTTATATAAGTTGCAAGATTTTATGTCTTTTAAATGAAATAATTCAATAGACTCCTCTTTTACAGGTACTGTAGCGGTAACTAAATATTTTGCATTTTCATCTATACCTATAAATAAACTTTGAAAGATATCTGTAGAAGTCAGTTTTACGCCCTTTGTGCCGCAGAGAGCTTCCACTTTTTTAATTGTATTTTTCTCTTTTCGAGATTGGTTGGTAACTGCATATATAACAGGTACAACAAATAATAATAATAAGGCAATGCCTAATTCAAGAGATACAAATTCCATTTTTTATAGATTTTAATTAATTTTTGTAAATAAATTGGCTTGTTTTTTAAAGCAAATTGGAACAGATAATGTTTGTTTTCTGCTTTACAAAAAGGTATGGAACGGAAAAATTTGTGTAGATAAAATGCCTCTTAAATCAATAAGAAAGTTTACTTTTTTAAGAGTTACTTGAGAATTATGTGATGCATTTGAAAAGAAAAAATTAGGGCTTTTTAAAGCAGCAAACAATGCAATATATTCTGCTGTAAAAACAGGGATTTGTTCAGAAACTATTGCTTTGGTATTTTTTGTTTTAAAGTATCCAATTTCGTCTTGATGATTTTCAATAGAGGAGGACACAGAAAAAGCACTACCGAAAGCTATTGCCGATTGTAGGGCAACCAGCAATAGGGGAAGTAGTACTATCCAACTGTTTTTTGTGCTTTTCACCCTGCAAGATTACAACAAAAAACAATTCGTTAAACAAAATTAGTATAGAATTATTATTGGAAGATATTTTTTATTTATATGGTGTTTACATACATAGAAATCTCAACCTTAATGCAACTTTCAAATTAAAATGGTATTTAGATTATGAAATTAATTTAACCACATCCTTAGCAAAATAACTGGCAATGATGCTTGCGCCAGCTCTTTTTATTGCAGTGATTTGCTCTAGCATTACCGCATCGTGGTCAAGCCAACCTCTTTCGGCAGCAGCTTTAAGCATGGCATATTCTCCGCTTACTTGATAAACGGCTACTGGGACAGTTACGGCATCTTTAATTTCTCTAACAATATCTAAATAACAAAGGCCTGGTTTTACCATTACAATGTCGGCTCCTTCCTCTACATCCATAAGCGTTTCACGAAGGGCTTCTTCGCGGTTTGCATAATCCATCTGGTAGGTTTTTTTGTCTTTTGGAACATCTTTTAAATCTACCGGAGCAGAGTCTAAAGCATCCCGAAAGGGGCCGTAAAATGCTGAAGCATATTTGGCACTATAACTCATGATGCCGGTATTAAAAAAACCTTCGTCTTCTAAAAGGGTACGAATTTCAAAAATACGACCATCCATCATATCACTCGGCGCTACAAAATCGGCTCCTGCTTTGGCGTGTGATAGGGACATTTCAGCAAGTATGGAAGTGGTTTCGTCGTTTAAAATTTTGCCGTTAAACACAATACCATCGTGACCGTATTTTGAAAAAGGATCTAAAGCCACATCGGTCATTACTAGCATTTGCGGGCAGGCATCTTTTACGGATTTTATAGCACGTTGCATGAGTCCATTTGGGTTAAGTGCCTCGGTGCCTTTGTTATCTTTTAATTTGTCTGGGACTTTAACGAAAAGTAACACCGATTTTAATCCCATATTCCAAAGTTCTTTTACTTCTTTGGTAATTTGGTCCAGACTCATTCGGTAATAATTAGGCATGGAAGCTATTTCTTCTTTTATGCCTTTTCCTTCCACTACAAAAAGGGGAACAAGAAAGTCGTTTGGACTTATAATGGTTTCTTTAACTAATGAGCGAATGCTTTCTGTGGCTCGTAATCTTCTATTTCTTCTTAGTGGGTACATATTACTTTTGTATTAAATGATTTCTATAGGTATAAGCAAAACGATGCATTATAATGGATTGTTCTTTTGTAAATGCGTTTTTGCAAACGTTGGGATAATACGACATATAATTATTAAATAGGGGTTTAAAGTTGCTTTTTTCTAAATTTTGGTTACAACTTTTGATGGGCATATTTGGATCAGCAGGCGTATCGCATAACCAATCACCCGAGGAAAAACAGTTTGTTCCTGTTGGAATTTCATCGGTTGAAAATGGGGTGACTTCTTTGCCAAAAGTATGTTGCAAACCAAAAAAATGGCCTATTTCGTGCGCTAAAGTAGTCTTGTTAAACACTGCTTTGTTGCCGATAAAAACAGAATTATATCCTTTTTTATTTTTATAGCGGTCAAATCTTTCCGTAAGTACTGGAGTATATCCATTTAAAATTCCTTCCGATTCAATTATAAATAAATTTATTTTTTCATTACTTCCATATTTAGAGATGCAATATTCAGCTAAATCGTTGCGGTATAATTTTTCAAGAGTTAGTTTTTTGTCATACACTACTTTTATTTCCGGGCTAAAATTAAATGCAATATGGCTTGTATTTAGTGTGGTATTTAAATTATGAATAGTAGAATTAAGGTTCTTTTTTACTGTATTTATTTGAAAATCTTTTTGATTGCTTATCCATATTATTTGTATAGGAAAACGTAATACCTCTTCGGGAATTGCGTTTTCAGTTAAAAGCAATTGCAAACTATTTCCTCCGGAAGCTGTACAAAATTCGGAACCGCAGGCATATCCTTCAGGTATAGCAATCTCTTTATTTGCACAGGAAATGCTAAGGGCAAAAAATAGTAAGAAACTTATTTTTTTCATTTTAAATCCATTCTTTAGGGTTTTTTAAAACAGACATTAGTTTTTCTTCATCACTTCCTACTTCTGGATGGTGGTTGTATTTCCATTGCACCGTTGGTGGCAAACTCATTAAAATACTTTCAATCCTGCCATTGGTTTTTAATCCAAAAAGGGTTCCTTTGTCGTGAACAAGATTAAATTCCACATAACGACCTCGTCTAATTTCTTGCCAGGTTCTGTTTTCTTTGGTGAAATTTTGGTTTTTTCTTTTTTCAATTATGGGAATATAGGCTTCTAAAAAACTATTTCCAATTTCGGAAACAAAACGAAACCAGCCTTCTAAAGACATCGTTTTGGTAGCTTTACAATAATCAAAAAATAAACCGCCAACACCCCGTCCTTCCTTGCGATGGGCGTTGTAGAAATAGGTGTCACATTTTTTTTTGAAATCGGGGTAAAAATTAGGATTGTGCTTGTCACAGGCTATTTTACAAATTTGATGAAAATGTATTGCATCTTCTTCAAACAGATAATATGGGGTTAAATCCTGTCCGCCACCAAACCAACTATCGATTAAATGGCCTTGTTTGTCATACATTTCAAAATAACGCCAATTGGCATGTACAGTTGGCGCCATTGGGTTTTTAGGATGTAAAACCAAGCTCAAGCCACAGGCAAAAAAATTAGAATCGGCTACTTGAAAAAAGGCTTGCATCGCTTTTGGCAATTCGCCGTGAACAGCAGAAATATTAACACCCCCTTTTTCAAAAACGGCACCGTTTTCTATTGCTCGAGTTCTTCCGCCGCCTCCTTCTGGGCGTTCCCAAAGATCCTCATGAAATTTAGCAAGACCATCAACTTCTTCCAGTTTTGAAGTTATTTTGTCTTGTAGTTGCTCAATGTATTTGTAAAATTTGTTTTTCATTTTTTTTCTTAGCCGGATTTCTCTTTGGTTTTTGCTAAGTAAATGGCGCAAAATAATTAATTAATCAAGCTTCAATATATACAAATTCGTCTTTTTCGTTTTCAATTTCTAAAATGTTGGTTACTTTTTTTGAGGTTTTCATTTTATCTTGTAAAATGGTAATTATGGCATCTTCTTTTTCTTTTTCTAACCGAAGTTTTAAAAATAATATTCTGCCCATTTCGTTGTTGTGCAAATCCATTTGCATTTCTAGTTCAGAATTAGGTGCTAATTTTTCATGAAGTGCTGTAATTTTTTCAGCCCAAGTAATCGATTTTTCAACAGATTTAGACACTTTAAAGCAATACAAACTAATTAAAACATTCCATAACGCATGGCGAAAAGCATTTGCACTGTTATTTTTATGATGTTTTTGTCCAAATAATTTTTTGGAAATAGCTAAAGTCCTTGCCGTTGCCCTATGCGTAGGAAAGAAAAATAATGGTCTGGAAACAAAATGAATTACCAGCAAAAAAAACTGTTTTATACTTAGCTTTTTTATTCGGTTCCAGAGGTTCATAAAAACTAAATTTAACTTTTATATTTTTTTACGGCATCAATAAATGCTTTAGCGTTTTCCATTGGAATATTGGGTAAAATGCCGTGGCCTAAATTGACGATGTACCGGTCTTTTCCGAATTCGTTAATCATTTGGGTCACCATTTTTTTGATGTCTGCAGGAGAAGAAAACAAACGAGCGGGATCAAGATTTCCTTGTAAGGTTATCTTTCCTCCAGTTAAATATCGCGCATTTTTTGGGGAGCAAGTCCAGTCCACTCCCAATGCTGCTGCTCCAGATTTTGCCATTACGTCTAAGGCAAACCAACATCCTTTTCCAAAAGCAATTACGGGAGATTCGTCTTTCAATGCATCGATAATTTGTTGCATATATCGCCAAGAAAACTCTTGGTAATCTGTAGGAGAAAGCATGCCTCCCCAACTATCAAAAACTTGAACGGCATCAACACCTGCTTTTACTTTTTCTTTTAAGTAGGCAATGGTTGTATCGGTTATTTTTTGCAATAAATCATGAGCGGCAAGAGGATGGGTAAAGCAAAATTCTTTTGCAATATCAAAGTTTTTTGAGCCTTGACCTTGCACGCAGTAACATAAAATGGTCCACGGTGAACCCGCGAAACCTATTAGAGGAATTTCGTTATTTAGTTTTTCTTTTGCCATTTTTATAGCTTCCATCACATAGCCCAAGGATTCGTTAATATCCGGAACAATCACTCTATCTACATCTTTTTGGGAACGAATTGGGTTTGGTAGCCATGGACCAAGTCCCGGTTTCATTTCCACTTCAATAAGCATTGCTTGCGGAATTACTAAAATATCACTAAATAATATAGCGGCATCCATTCCCAGCCTTCTTATGGGTTGCACGGTTATTTCAGAGGCAAGTTCCGGGGTTTGGCATCGGGTAAAGAAATCATATTTTTCTTTTATTGCTCTAAATTCCGGCAAAAATCTACCGGCTTGACGCATCATCCAAACGGGAGGTCGATCCACGGTTTCCCCTTTTAATGCTCTTAAAAAGAGATCATTTTTTATGGTATGCAACTTTGTGGTTTTGTCCTTTTTTATACTATTCATCCTTTTTTAATTTTTTAACAACTTGCTCCAAAACACTTTCTACACTAGTTGTATTGGCGATAATTATATTTTTTATGTACTTTTTTGCTTCCTCAGCAGTGGAAATTCCGATACAAAATGCAATGCCATTTTCTAGTTTATTTTTCATCGTAAAACTTTGTACGGCACTTGGACTAAAAAACAGAACACCATCAAATGATTGCTTAAACTTTTTTGGTTGTAATGTGGTTTTGTACACCACAATTTCTTCAAAAATAATATTATATTTTTTTAAAGCATTAGGAATGTCCTCGCTTCTTATGTTTCCGCAGAAGAAGGTAAAGGTTTCTTCTTTGTATTTTTGGGTTATTATTTTAGCTAATTCTTTTCCATAATTTGCAATTTCTTTAACTTGGTAATGATTTTTTTCTAATTGGTCTTTTGTTTTTTTGCCAACACAAAAACAGTTTTGAATGGCAATTTTATTTTTTAAAAGAGCTTTTACAGCATTTTGGCTTGTAATTATAGCGTTTTTAATGGGGTTATTTACTTGTATTGTATCTAACAATTCTATTTTTATGGCGTTATATTCTACTAAAGCAATTCCGGAATCGCGTATTGTTTTTTTTTGATTGGGTAAAAGTTTTTTAGTAGTTAAAACGGTTGCGCTCATTCTTTGCCTATTTCTGCTTTAATTTCACTCATTAGTGCTGCTCCACCTTGGTTTAAAATTTCTTCTGCACAATGTTTGCCAAAATCTTTAGCTTTTAGGAAGGGAATAGTTTTATTAATTTCCATTTTTTGAACGCCATCTAAACTGAACAAAACACCGGTAAAGGTTATTGTTTTTTCTGAAATAGTGGCTAAAGCACCAATTGGTGCAGTACATCCGCCTTCTAGTGTTTTTAAAAATTGGCGTTCCATTTGTACGCAAATTTCAGTGTCTTTATGATTTAAGGAGGTCAGCGCTTGGCGCAAATAGGGGTCGTTCTCCATAGCTACTACTAGCATTGCTCCTTGTGCCGGAGCGGGAATCATCCAGTCCAACACTAAAAAGTTTTCAGGTTTAAGAAGGATTCGGTCTAAACCAGCTTCGGCAAAGATGGCACCATTCCAGTTATTGTCTTGTAGTTTTTGCATTCTTGTGTTAACGTTTCCACGTAAATCAACAACGGTATGCTTTGGATATTTGTTGAGCCATTGTGCTTTTCTGCGCAAGCTTCCAGAGGCTATGATGCCTTGCTTGTTTAAAAAGTCTAGTCCTTTATGCACTAAAATGTCTTTTGGGGAAGCGCGTTTTAAAATGGCGGCTTCAATCATGCCTTTGGGTAAGGAGGTGGGAACATCTTTCATAGAATGCACTGCGACATCAATTTTTCCAGCTAACATAGCGATATCTAATGTTTTGGTGAAGATTCCTGTAATTCCCATTTCGTATAAGGGCTGGCTTAAGTTGAGGTCACCAGTTGATTTTACAGATACTAACTCTGTGGTGTGTCCTAAAGCTTCTAGTTTTTTTTGTACTGTAGTGGCTTGCCAAAGAGCCAATTCGCTATCTCTGGTGCCAATTCGTATGGGTTTTTTCATTACAGCTCCAACACTTTTGAGGGTTTATTGTCTTTTATGGCTGTTGCTTTTGGAAAGGTTACGGAAGTGTCTAATTGAAATATTTTTTGAATTAGCAGCAGGCTTTCATCAGCATCATCGTTGCTTTCTTTAAGATGATTGGCAACATGAGTGGTGATTTTTTGGATAATTCTGTTGGTAATTATTTCCGTTTGATCTTCATCAAATGCGGTATGTTTTTTTCGTTGAAAATCCATTTCAGCATCTTGGATGGATTTTAATTTCTTTTTCAAAGCATGAATGGTGGGAGCAAATTTTCTAGATTCTAGCCATTCGTTAAATTCCATTTTAACTTCTTCAATAATTATTTTTGCTTCCGGAATAAATGCTTTTCTTCTTTCTAAAGTATCATCTGTCATTTGCGAAAGGTGATCTAAATGAATCACTTCCACATTAGGAAGAGCTGCAACACTTTCAGACACGTTTTTTGGAATGGAAAGGTCTAAAATGAGTAATTTTTTCTTAGAGTAAATTAACTCGTCTGAAATGGTGGGGTTTTGTGAGCCGGTTGCCACAATTAAAATATCGGTATTTCTTATTTCAGCTTGTAAATCGGCATAGTCTTTAACAATCAAATTAAATTTTCCGGCAATTTTTTCTGCTTTGTCTTTGGTGCGATTAATTAAGGTTATTTGATTGTTTTTAGTGTGTTTTATAAGGTTTTCACACGTATTTCTACCAATTTTTCCAGTGCCAAAAAGAAGGATGTTTTTTTCAGAAACATTTTCTACATTTTTCATGATGTATTGCACGGAGGCAAAACTAACGGAGGTAGCGCCGGAAGATATTTCTGTTTCGGTTTTTATTCTTTTACTAGCTTGAATGACAGAATTTATTAATCGTTCTAAAAAAGGATTGGTCATTTCTAAAGCTTTTGAACGAATAAACGAATTTTTAAGTTGACTAATAATTTCAAAGTCACCTAATATTTGGCTGTCTAATCCGGTTCCTACTTGAAAAAGAAAAGAGATGGCCTCTTTATTTTTAAAAACGTAAGCTACTTTTTCAAATTCTTCAACAGTGCCGGTTGTATTAGCACACAATAGTTTAATGAGTTGGTAAGGATGTTCGGCAAAACCATAAAGCTCGGTGCGGTTACACGTTGAAGTAACTAGTAAAGCCTCTATGCCATCTTGTTTAGCCTGATGTAGTAATAGTTGTTTTGCGTTTTCGTCCAGACTAAATTTCCCTCGTATATCTGCATCTGCTTTTTTATAACTTAGTCCTATGGCATAAAAGGAAGTATGTTTTGAAATTGTTGTAGGGGTCATGAAATGATTTTTGCTATTTGACTACAAATGTACTTCGCTAATTTGAATAAAAGTATCGCTGAAAGTACTTTTTATAACGTTCGTTGTTAAAATGGATAAAAGCTTTCTTTATTTCATTAAAATGACTACTTTTATAACAAAATCAAGCCTTTTAGAATGCTTTCTTTAGATTGATTCTAAATAGCAAAAAGATGATAAATATCATAGTTTATGGAAAAAAGTAACGCTGAAGGTTCAGAAAAAGTAATTTCAATAGAAGATGGATTTTCCATTCTTACTATACAAAATGAAACCGATGAAAATCAGAAAGTTGTGCGAGATGTGGAAGCTAATTGCATACAGTTTCACTTTTGTATCAAAGGAAATGCGTCTTTTATTTTTAATGAGGGAAGATACATATTGCCCATTGAGGATGAAAAATCATTGTTGTTGTACAATCCACAAAAAGAACTTCCTTTAAATCTTGTGGTTGCCCCTAAATCATGGTTGGTTTCGTTTTTAGTTTCTATAAATAAGTTTCACTCGCTTTTTTCAGAAGAGGCCAGTTATATTGACTTTTTAAAGGAGGATAATAGCGATAAAAAATACTATCAAGACGGCACCATTACTCCTTCCATGGCCGTTGTTTTAACGCAGATTTTAAATTTTAATTTAAATCCGTCGGTAAAAAGAATTTATTTAAAAGGTAAAGCTTATGAGCTAATGGGATTGTATTTTAACAGACCCAATGAAGTAGATGTGGAACAATGTCCTTTTTTGATAGATGAAGACAATGTTCGGAAAATTAGAAATGCCAAAGAAATTATTATTCATCAAATTGCAGAACCACCAAGCTTGCAGGAGTTAGCAGATGCTATTGGTTTAAGTTTAAAGAAATTGAAAGAAGGATTTAAAGAAATTTATGGCGATACTGTTTTTGGTTTTTTGTTTGATTATAAAATGGAATATGCCAGAAAACTATTAGAAACAGGTTCGCACAACGTGAATGAAGTGGGATTAAAAGTGGGCTACAGCACCTCCAGTCATTTTATTTCGGCATTTAAAAAGAAGTTTGGAATAACGCCTAAAAAATATCTGATGACCTTGCGAAGCGCCAATTAAATTTTATTATAACAGTATTTTTTCTTCCTTGTTTGATGTCCTGATTTAATTTTTTTTAAGATAACAACACACATCAAAAAAATAAATAATAAATACTAATTCATAATTGTTACTTTGAAAAACAATGTTAAATTTGATTAACAATTATTAATTTAAAACCTTTAAAATTATGAAAAAATCTCTATTTTTCTTAAAACCCGGGGGGGGGGTAGGAAGCACTACTATGTTAACCATCGAGCCAAATGAAACAAATTTTAATAGTATTACACACCCCAATCATACCGCCATACAAATTATGTTTCAAACATCGTTACCAGAAACGTATGGTCAAAACACCCGAAAATGTTATGACAATTGGAACAGAGCACCTATTGGGGGTAGTGTAACTAAGTTTAACGATGGTATTTTTAATGCCAATGTAACCATAACACCTCAGGATTCTACCTCCATTAATAATCCTAATTTGTTACTA
>Ga0210037_1000862_pt1 | contig 20534 bp, 19 predicted proteins | sample CryGey08umfilter_3_FD_185451 | JGI IMG/M metagenome (GOLD analysis project Ga0210037, IMG submission 185451) | Groundwater microbial communities from aquifer in Utah, USA - Crystal Geyser 4/9/14 0.8 um filter (SPAdes) (version 3) | ecosystem: Environmental > Aquatic > Deep subsurface >...
TATGGATGAATTTAAGGAATGGGCAGATGCCCAAATTGCGGCTAAACAGGGTAGTAATATCGTTGCTCTGGCAGGCTAAAAAACGTCAGTGACCGGAGAGAATTTACAGCAAATTTTGGACTTGACCCTCCAATTTGCGCGCGGCATCTTCGATCCATTCGAGGTGGCGGTCGCGTGAGCGACAAATTCGTCGCTTGAAACACAGCCTACAACGATGGCGTAGTGCTCAGGTTGTCGTGCGCGAATAACGATGGTGTCGGCAGAGCACAAACCATCAAATGGTGCGATGCTGACTTTGTGGAAATAGGGTCGAATCTTGCCGAAAAGAACTTCGCCTTTCTTGAACACTAATTTGTTCGAGCCGAGTTCAGATGCCACCTCCCATGAGTCAAGCGCGAGCGATCGGCGCGGGATGTGTTCGAGACCGACGTAGGGCTGCGGTTCGTCAAGTGGGCCTTTCGGGATGTTGCGGCGCATATCTTCGGCAATGTCGCTGAGCTTTTTAACCGTCCACCCCTGCGGAATCTGCCCAAGAGGGGACTCGACGAGGGGGACGGATTCATGGCCGGGGTAGCGGAAGTGGACGAACCATTCGCGGTAGAGGCTGCGCGCCATGTCTTCCAGGATGCGGATGCGCCGCTGGTTGTTTTCGATCAGCTCGTCGTAGGTGGAGAGGATGCCTGCGATGCGGCACTGTGTAGGCAGCGGAGGGAACTCACACTCAAATTCTTTAAGGGCTGAGACATCGGCACGCTGTCGACCGGATGCCCCAGTCATGCTCTTTTCAGCAGCGGCACGCAACTCCTCTTGAAGTGCGAAATAGAACACAAAATCTTGGTCAGACACCTTTGGTTTTGCTCGAAGAACAAAAAACTCAGTCGAGCCTAATCCAGCTTCTTTATCTGAGAACTGAGCAATCTTTCCATTCTCCAGACAGGGTGTTATGCGGGCGAATAGAGTGTCTCCTGGCAGAAATTTTGCGCCCGAACCCTTGGCTTCTCTTCGCTCATTGGCCAAAACTTTCCGGCGGCCTGCGGTGATTGCATCCATGCCAACGAAAGGAACCTGCGCACCTTTAGGCAGTTGCGTTTTGGGATTGATGTCAACGTAATCGGACAACTTCATCGTCAAGCTTCCAGAATTTCCGAGACATTCAGCGCGATGGTCTGTTCCAGTTCGCGCGCTTGAGCATTCAGCACTTCCAGCTCCTCGTTCAGCGATTCCAGCTTTCCCTTGAAGTCTTCGTCGCTGACTTCTTCGCCCGCAGCCACACCGACATAGCGACCGGGATTAAGGCTCCAGCCTTGCGCTTCGATCTCGGCAAGAGTGGCGGCTTTGCATAGGCCGGGGATGTCGCGGTAGGAAACCCATCCCCTCTCCAACTCTCCCCTTGAAGGGGAGAGGGCAATCGTCCCTTCCTCTTCAGGGGGAAGGTTAGGATGGGGGTGGGGTGAAAAAACCTCCACCAGTTTTGCCTTGGCTTCCTCGCCGCCCAAGGTGGTGTCCGGCGCTTCGCCGCGATACAGGCGCACGATGTTAGCGATGAAGCCGATCTGCGCATCGGCCCAGTCGCGGTGGGCGCGGTCAATCTGACGATAGATGTGGCGGGCGTCGATGAACAGGATGGTGTCGCGGCGTGATGGATGCTCGACGCTTCTACCCCCATCCCCACCTTCCCCCTGCATGGGGGAAGGAGTTTGGTTTGCTTTGCCTTTGTCAAGGAACCACAGCGTGCATGGTAGCGTGACGGTGTAGAACATGTTCGGGCCGACGGCGACCATCACGTCCACAGCACGGGCTTCGATCAACTGTTTGCGGATTTCCTGTTCGCTGCTGCGTGCATCGCTGGCGGAGTTCGCCATGACGAATCCGGCGCGACCTTGGTCATTCAGGCTGGAATAGAACAGTTGTATCCACAGCATGTTGGCGTTGTCGGTGCGCGGCACGCCGAAGGGAAAGCGACGGGGCTTTCCTTGAGCGTCATGGCCCACGTCCGAGGCCAGCCTATCCTTGTCCACGGCGTTGACGTTGAACGGCGGATTGGCGAGGACGAAGTCGAATTTTCCGACGGCATCAAACGGGTCGTCGTAGTAGCTGTTGATGTGTCCGCCGTGGCGGATGTCGCCTTCGAGTCCGTGGATGGCGAGGTTCATGCGCGCCAAGCGTCCGGTGTCGTCGGTTTTTTCCACGCCGCAAATAAATAACTCGTCGGCTGGGTTGTTGCTGAACGCTTTTCCCCCACCCCAACCCTCCCCCGGAGGGAGAGGGAGTTTGCTGCGTTGATGCTCAGAAACAAAGCGCGCGCTCTGCACGAACATGCCGCCGGAGCCGCAGGCGGGATCGAGGATGCGTCCGTGGAACGGTTCGATCACTTCGACCAGCAGGCGCACGATGGAGCTGGGCGTGTAGAACTCGCCGCCCTTCTGCCCTTCGGTACGGGCGAATTCGCCGAGGAAGTATTCGTAGATGCGACCGAAGGCATCGTAGTCGAGGCTGACGGGAATCTCGGAGACTTTCTTCAGCAGCTCCTTGAGCAAGGTGCTGGTGAAAATTTGAAAGGTGCGCGGCAACACGCCCGCCAGTTGCGGATTGTGCTTTTCGATTTCTGCCATCGCATCGTTGATCGCCTGCCCGACATTTGCGCCTTCCGGCAGGTTCAGCAGATGGTCGAAACGCGCCGCCTGCGGCAGGAAGATCACGCCTTCGGCATGGTAGGCGGCGGGATCGTCAGCGCGGTTGGACGCGCGACGACCCTCTCCCCCAACCCCTCCCCCGCCTGCGGGGGAGGGGAGGAGTTGTTGGCGGCGCTGCGCAAAGCGGGTTTCTGCAAACAGCAGGAAGATCAGGCCCAGCACCGGTGCGGAATACTGCGCCGCAGTCAGCCCGGAATTGGCGCGAAACTGGTCAGCGGCATTCCACAGGCGCTTCTCAAGTGCATCGTTGGCGAGGTCTTTTTCAGTGGGAGCGATCCAGAGCATTACATTCCTCAAGGCTTGCAGAAGTTAAATAACATCTTGATTATAAACAATAAAAAATCAACCCCCCCTCAAGGACAGAGAGGAGGCTGGACGAGTGAACCGGCGTAAGCCCCCTTAAAAACTGTTTTCCAACGCCGGAAAGCGGCCGTCTTTGACTTCGGCGACGTAGTGCCCCACGGCTTGAGCGATGCTGTCCGCGCCTTGCATGAAATTTTTCACGAAGCGCGGTTTCTTGCCGGGGTAGATGTCCAGCATGTCGTACAACACCAGCACCTGACCGGAACAATTCGCGCCCGCGCCGATGCCGATGGCGGGAATCGTCAGTTGCGCGGTCACTTCCGCCGCCAACAAGGCGGGCATGGCTTCCAGCACAATCAGCCCGGCACCGGCCTGTTCGAGTGCCAGCGCATCGGCCAGCAGGATTTTAGCTGCGGCCTCTTCCCGCCCTTGCACGCGATAGCCGCCCAACTGGTGTACCGATTGCGGGGTCAGGCCGATGTGCGCGCAGACCGGAATGCCGCGTGAAGTCAAAAAGCGCACGATTTCCAGCATGACCGCGCCGCCCTCCAGCTTGACCATCTGCGCCCCCGCCGCCATCAATTTTGCGGCATGGGCAAAGGTGTCCTGCGGGCTGATTTGCGACGTGCCAAACGGCATATCGGCGATGATGAAGGCCTGTTTCGCGCCGCGCGCCACGCATTCGGTGTGATAAACCATTTCGGCAAGCGTGACGGGCAAGGTCGTTTCCCGCCCCTGCAGCACCATCCCCAGCGAATCACCCACCAGCAGCACGTCCACCCCCGCTGCTTCCAGCAAGGCGGCGAAGCTCGCGTCGTAACAGGTCAGCATGGCGATCTTTTCGCCGCGCTGCCGCATCGCTTTTAGCAAACCGAGTGTTGTGCGCATCATTTACCCCCAACTATCCAAGCGTTATTCATCCATTTTGACCAGCACCTGATCCGCGCAGCCCGGCATGAAATCCCGCGCCGCGCCGCGCCCCGGAATCAGGCAATCCGGCGCAATTTCCAGCAAAGGCAACAGCACGAAGGCGCGCAAGTGCATCTCGGGGTGCGGGACGGTCAGGCCGTGTTCGTGAATTTGTCGCTCGCCGTATAACAGCACGTCCATGTCCAGGGTGCGCGGCGCGTTCTGAAAAGTGCGCTCGCGGCCATGCTGTTGTTCGATGTGCAACAAGGCGGCCAGCAAGGCTTGCGGCGTTAAAGTCGTGGCGATTTTGGCGACCGCATTGACGAAATCCGGCTGGTCCAGATAGCCCACTGGCGCACTGCGATACAGCGAAGAGTGCGCCAGCAACTGCGTGCCGGGCAACTGTGCCAGATCGGCCAGCGCCCTTTGCAACTGTTCGCGCGAACCGCCCAGATTGCTGCCCAGACCGATAAAACAAAGCGACTGCGTCACGCGGCTTCCTGACTATCCGCCGATCCGGCGGGTTTCCTGCGCGGTTTACGGCGACGTTTTTTGGTGGCATCCGCACCTTGGGGCAACAACAATTCCTCGCGGCGCGCGTCACCCGCATTCTGGAACTCGTCCCACCACAGACCCAGTTCGTTATCCACTTCGTTGCTGGCACAGCGCAACAGCAGAAAATCGAATGCGGCACGGAAACGCGGCTGTTCCAGCAATCGGTAGGGGCGCTGGCCGGAACGCTGTTCAAAACGTAGCTGCAACAGCCAGATTTCCTTCATCACCGCATCGTGGCGGTGCGGGATGGCCAGCTTTTTCTTCTGGCGCGCCAGCACATCGTCCATCGCCAGATACATCGCGGCGACCGGGCGCTCCCCCTGCTTGACCCGCAAATTGAAGCCTGCCAGCACCTCGTGCCAGAGCAAGGCGGCAAACAAAAAGGCAGGCGAAACCGGCTTTTCCTGAGCCAGACGCTCATCGGTATTCTTCAACGCCAACAGGACGAATTTCTCGCCCATCGGCTGCTCCATAATCACGTCCAGCAGCGGCAACAGCCCGTGGTGCAGCCCCATTTTGCGCAACTGCCCAATGCACTCGACCGAATGCCCGGACAGCAGCATTTTCAGCACTTCATCCAACATGCGCGCTTCGGGCACGTTGTCCAGCAGGGACTTCATCTGCGCGATGGGCGCTGCGGTAGCCGGATCAAGCTGGATACCCAATTTGGCCGACAAGCGCACCGCACGCAACATGCGCACCGGGTCTTCGCGGTAACGCAGCAGCGGGTCGCCGATGATGCGCAGCACGCCCTTACGGGTGTCTTCAAACCCCCGGTGAAAATCGTGAATCTCTTGAGTAGCAGGATCGTAGAACAGCGCGTTGGCGGTGAAATCACGCCTTGCCGCATCCTGTTCCTGATCGCCGAATTCATTGTCGCGCAACAGCCGCCCATGTTCGTCTGCCTGCACATCCACCGCATCCATAGCGCAGCGGAAGGTAGCCACCTCGATCAGCTCTTCGCCGAACATGACATGCACCAGACGAAACCGCCGCCCAATGATGCGCGAACGCCGGAACACCCGCCGGACTTGCTCGGGAGTGGCATCGGTCGCCACATCGTAATCCTTGGGGACTTTGCCCAGCAGCAGGTCGCGCACCGCGCCGCCCACCACATAAGCCTGGAAGCCTGCCGCCTGCAAACCGTCCGTCACGCGCTTCCCGCCATAGCTGATTTGCTCGCGTGCCACGCCGTGCAGGGAAAACGGAATCACCTGCGCGCGACCGACCGTTTTGATTTTTTCCGACTTGCGGAATACACGTTTGAAGAGTCTTTTGATCATTGATTATTGGGCTAATTGGGCGCGAACACTGGCGCGCTGGAGCGCGGATTATACACTGTCAGTCTGACAGGGAATTCCCGTGTTAAACGAGCCGCCCAACCGCCCGAACCCACGGCAATACCGCCGCCCAATAAGAGCAAGCTAACGGGCATGGAAAAGTACCCCCCCCTGATGATGAAACTCTCCATGCCCGTTAGGACAGAGCCATGAAAAAGGCGCACAACGTGCGCCTTTTTCCTTCGCCAGATAACGCTATTTTTTCAAACAAGTCTTCATGAAAGTCTTGCGTTCCTCACCTTTCAAGGCCTGAGTCTTGGCTTCCGCATTGCAATTTTTCATCTTGTTCTGCTGTGTTGCTGGTGCAGCGGCAGCAGCGGGTGCGGCACCAGCGGGGGCAGCAGCACCTGCCTTCAGCACATAATCCTTCTTCAGGCACTTGCTCATGAACGCCTTGCGATCAGCGCCCTTCAGCGCGTCCGCCTTGGCTTCCGCGTTGCAGCCCTTCATCTTTTCCTGCTGCGCGCCCGCAAAAACGGGGGCAGAAAACGCCACCGCGAAACCCAAACAAGCCATTGCAATCAGTTTTTTCATCATTACCCCTTTGATTAGTTTAAGAGAACGACCCAAACAGAACGCTCCGGCACAAGGCCGAAACGCGTTCATTATAGCCATAACCACTCGCTCCGCCAGTGACTCATCATTGCGGCGTTGCCGCACTTACGAATCTTCCTCGCCAGTGGGCAAAGGGGCCAGCAAGGCGGCGATGTCGGCCTCGTTAAACTTGGTCAACCCGGCGCTGTCTTCCGACAGAATCCCTGCGGCAAGATCGGCTTTCTTCTCTTGTAGTGCCAGGATTTTCTCCTCGATACTGCCGGCCACCACCAGCTTGTAAACAAACACATTCTTGGTTTGCCCCAGACGGTGGGCGCGATCCGTGGCTTGATTTTCCACGGCGGGATTCCACCACGGATCGTAGTGAATGACGGTATCCGCCGCCGTCAGATTCAACCCGACACCGCCCGCCTTGAGGCTAATCAGAAAAATCGGCACTTCGCCTTCCTGAAAACGGCGCACCACTTCTTCGCGATTTTGGGTGTCGCCCGTCAGCTTCACATAGCGCAACTGCGCTTGCACCAACTCCGTTTCGATCAATTCGAGCATCGAGGTGAATTGTGAAAAAACCAGAATGCGGCGGCCTTCGCCCACCAGTTCAGGCAACATTTCCATCAGCAAATCGAGCTTGGCGCGTTCCTTGACTTTCTTGGCACTGGCCAGCTTCAGCAGGCGCGGGTCACAACACACCTGACGCAATTTGAGCAGCGCGTCCAGGATGATGATATGACTGCGCGCAAAGCCTTTTTCGGCGATTTCTTCGCGCAGGCGTTGATCCATCGCGATGCGTACCGTCTCGTACAAATCGCGCTGCCCGCCTTCCAGTTCGACCGTGCGGATAATCTGCGTCTTGGGCGGCAATTCGGTGGCGACATCTTCCTTGCGGCGACGCATGATGAAGGGCTTGACGCGCTGCGCCAGCAAATCGCGGCGCAAGGTGTTGCCGTGTTTCTCGATAGGCGTGCGCCAGGTCTTGGTAAATCCTCGGGCATCGCCCAACATGCCGGGCAGCAAAAAGTCGAACTGCGCCCACAACTCGCCCAAGTGATTTTCCAGCGGAGTGCCGGTAAGACATAGACGATGCCGTGCGTTCAGGCGGCGCACCACCTGCGCGGCCTGGCTGGAGACGTTTTTCACCGTCTGCGCCTCATCCAGAATCAGCAGGTGATAGTCATGCTCCAGCAATGCTTCTTCATCCCGCCACAGCAAGGGGTAAGTGGTGAGAATGACATCGTGTTGGGCAATCAACGGAAAATACACGGCGCGTTCCTTGCCGTGCAAGGACAATACCTTGAGTTGCGGCGCAAACCGTTTTGCCTCTGATTTCCAGTTAAAAATCAAAGAGGTAGGTAAAACGATCAACGAGGGTCTGTCCATCCGTCCCATTTGCTTTTCCAGCAGCAGATGGGCTAACGCCTGAGCGGTTTTGCCCAGCCCCATATCGTCCGCCAGAATGCCGGCCAAATTCTGCTCGCGCAGATATTGCAGCCAGGCCAGGCCTTCCAGTTGATAGTGGCGCAGCTCCAGCGCGAACCCTTCGGGTGCTTGGACTGCCTGAATACCCGACGTATTCCTCAGCCGTTCGGCCAGGCTGGTCAACGCGTCCGCGCCCTTGAACTCCCAGCGATCCATATTGGACAGGGCATCAATGCGCGCCACGTCGTAGCGAGACAGGCGGATTTCTTCACTGCCCGCCTTGCCGTCGAACAACTCGATCAGCGTGCGCGCCAGCGGCTTGATGCGTTCGGCGGGTACTTTCACCCGCCCGCCGTCGGGCAAATACAGCTCGATGGCTTCGTTATCCTTCATTTTCGCCAGCATCAACGCATCCAGCCAACGCGGATCAACCTTGAACAGCTCATGCAGCAAGGGAGCCAGCGCCACGCGCTGGCCGTTGACCACGATACCCATGTTCAGGCTGAACCAGCCATCTTCCTGCTCGTCGAATTCACCGACCCAGGCTTCCACTTCCAATACATGATGGCGGAAACCCTGCGGGTTGACGACTTCCCAGCCCGCCGCTTTTAACAGCGGAATATCGTGTTGCATGAAGGAAGGCCAAGCCTTTTCGCTTTCCAGCCCGTACACTTTTTGATCCCCCGCTACACCGGAACGCCCGAAATAGGGCATTTCTTCCAGCCCGTAACGATGCAAAGAGGCGATCAAACGCTGCTCCTGTTGCGTATCGCGCTTGACGCGCACCGTCTCGCCATTTTTCAGCGTAACAAATTCACCAGGATGGTCGGGCGAGAGAACCGCTTCGCCATAACGAAAGTTCACAGCAGCATAATCGCGCACTTGCGAACCGAAACCATAGCCGCGAAAGCGCCCCATATAGGTGTTCTCCGACGTACCCAGCAGCAGCAGGGGAACCAGCGTGGCTTTCAGGGTGCGCAAACGGCTGATCGTCGGCGCAGGCAAATCGGGCACCAGTTCGCGCAACACTTCCGAAACTGCCGGAACATCAATCTCGCGTAGCGGCGGCATACTCAACAGTTGCGCGATCTGCTGCGGAGTCTGGGCCAATTTGAGCAAACCGATTTCGCCCGTCTCGGCATCCAGATACCAGGTCGCGTCGGGCAAAGGCAACACCTCCACCGCTGCGCCACTACGGATGATGCGGGGAACCATGCGCCCGGTTTCATCAGCGCCCCAATCCAGCCTGGCCGCGCGTTCCTTGCCCAGCGTCAGCCGCACGGGTTCAGACAAGACAAAGCCACTCGCCGCCATTCTTGCCATGAAAAACAAGCGTCCGCTTCCCAGCAAAACGTTGAGAATTTCGTGGCCGTTTGTACCCATGGCAATGTCGCCATCATATTTATCGCGCTGTCTCCACAACAACCGCAGAATCGGCAAATCTTCCTCGCCGACAAACTGCGGCGGCTTAATCAGCGCGCGCTCTACGTTGCTCCATTCTTCCATTTTGCCCAGCAGATGCCCGTCAGCCGCCAGCTTCGCCTTATAAATCCCGACCATATAACTATCGCCGTAAAACGACTTCATCAGCACATAGCACAAGCGTTCCTGGCGTAGCGCAGGCTTGGCTTTCTTGCGTGCGGGCGCGGCTTGCGCTTTGCGGAAAGAGGCGACCCATGCCAGCAAGGCCGGATTGACGACAGGCTCGCGCGGCAAAGACAAAGCTGCCAACAACACCGCCGCCGTGTGCTTGCACTTGAACCCGACCGGACAGCTGCACAGCGGCCTGACAGACACGGTGTTTGACGGGTCGCCTGTAAAGGAAATTTCCACCTCATAAGGATTGCGCGCCGACCCCTTTACCTGTGCGGTAATCCGATCCGGCTGCACGGCAATTCGAGTGATCGAATTCAGGTAAGGCTTGGCCTTATTTAACTCCCACATGGAATACCAGCGAGTGACATCGGCGAGGGTATAGGTCTTGGCAAAGGACATGACGTAGTGGCGGGGTTTATCCGCCGCAGTTAAACGAAAGGCGGATTATAACGTGCTGCTTGAAACGAGATGCGGCAAAGAAAGATATTACTAAAAAGTGCCAAGGGCAAAGGGAGAACCGGATTCGGCTACCCGAACTCCCGGCTAACCGACACACCTTCCAATGCCTGAACAATCTCGGCAAACAGCGGTCTCGCCTCAACCTCCGGCTGCGCGCAACGGCGCTGTAACTCCCACAGCGCATCGAGTACCGGCTGAGTATCGCTGGCGGCGGGGCTGCGTTCCAGCCACTCTTCCAGCAGACAGGCGAAGGCGCGCACTTCGAGGCGCTGGAGGGGCAACGCATGACGCGCATCCGCAATAAACGAAGCCGCACCGAAGTCTCCCAGCAGGCAATCGCCCTGCCCGTTCCACAGCAGGTTATGCGCATACAAGTCGCCGTGCATGATGCCCTGCCGATGCAGGTGTTGCGCCGCGCGGGCGATGCCTTTCGCCATACTGATGACGTTGTTCAGGGTGAATTTCGTGTCGGTGGGATAAACGTCTCGGGTACAGGATTCCAGGCTGGGCGGGCCGGCAAGATTTTTGAAGTTCGCCTCAACCAGCGGCATCACCAGCCCGGCCACCCCTTCGGGATGTCCGCTGAGCTTGCCCGTCGCGGCGATCAAATTAGGGTGCGCGCCAGCGGCGAGGCAGGCGGCTTTTTCGCTCTCGGGCAGACCGTCGCTGGTCACCGCGCCCTTGAACAGCTTGACCGCCACGGGCTTTGCACCCTCCGACGGGTGTCGCCAGTCGGCGCGATGAATGACACCCGATGCGCCTTCGCCTAATTTATGTTGTAAATCAAGATGTTGCCATTCAACCAAAGAAATATCCTGACTGGCTGCCGCTGCCGCACTCTCCGCAAACGGATTGCCGGCAAACGCCAGCCACGCCAGACGCGGCATCGTTAGCAACCATTTCGGTAGCGCGGTAAAACGATTGGCGGATATGCGCAGCAATTCCAGATGGCGGCAGGCGGCCATTTCGTCCGGCAGATGACGCAATCGGTTGCCCGCCAGCATCAGCTTTTGCAAGCGCTGGCAACGCCCCAGTTTGGGCGGCAACTCGCTCAACCGGTTATCGGTAAGAATCAGCCAGCGCAATCTGGGCGGCAAGGCAGCGCCTGAAAGGCGGCTAATCCGGTTGGCCTTGAACCCTATCATTTCCAGATTCGGACACTGCCCCAACACGGGTGGCACTTCGGTAAACGGATTATCGGAACAGAAAATCACCCGCAGTTTGTGCAAACGCGGCAAGTCGTCCGGCAATGAAGTCAGCGCATTGCCGGAGAGATTGAGGATTTCCAGCGACTCGGCCAGATCATAAATCTCGTCGGGAAACTGTGTCAGGCCGCAAGACAAATCCAGCCGCTTGATGCCAGCCAGCTTACCGCAGCGCAATCGTTCCAGCGTCGGCATCGGAATTAAATCAGCCCCATCATCACCAGCGCGATGAAGGCGGCGAACAGGGCAAAATGGCTGATCCCCTCAATGGCGTTGGTCTCGCCATCGTGCAGGTTATTCATCACCGTCAAAAAAGTCAGCAACAGCAAGCCGGCTTGCAGCGGGGTCAATGCCATCACGATGCGGTCGCCGTTGAAAAGGGCAACGGCTTCGATGACGGGCAAGGTGAGCAGCACCGTCGCCAGCGATGCGCCCAGCGCGATATTGACCGTGGTCTGCATACGATCCTGCAAGGCGGCTTTAAGCGCCGTGAGTATTTCCGGGCAAGCTGAAAGCAGCGCCACCAGCACGGCGGGGATCGCCTTGGGTAAGTTGCTGTCGGACAATCCAGCATCCAGCAACACCGACAACACTTCCGAGAGCACCCCGACCAGCACCACGGATGCCAGCATCACGCCGCTATGCAAGGCATTCGGGCTATGCATAGCGTCGTGCGCCTCATCATCGGTTGCCGTGTCAAATTCAAAAAACTGGCGATGTTCGACGGTTTGCAAGCGCAGAAACGCCATATACATGACAGACATAATGCCTATCGAAAAAACGGAATAAATCTGCCACTTCGCATCAGGCACAAAATCGGGGACGAACATGCCGATACCGATGGCGACCAGCAGCATGGCGATAAACGAATTGGCCGAGTCAAGATTGTATTGGGTACTGCCGTGTTTCAATCCGCCCAGAATAGCCGCCATTCCCAAAATACCATTGATGTCGAACATCACGGCGGCAAACACGGTGTCACGCGCCAGGGTTGGATTGGGTGCGCCCTGCAACAACACCGCCAAAATCACCACCTCCACCGAAACGGCAGCCAGCGTCAATATCAATGTGCCGTAGGGTTCACCCAGACGTAGCGCCAGCACTTCCGCATGGTGAGCGATGCGCAGCGCAACGCCGATAATGGCCAGCAGCACGATGCCCATCAACCCCCATAACAACCAGCCGCCCTGCTCGACGGCACGGTGTTCGAGTGATAAGCCCAGCGCCAACCCGATCAGCGCGAGAACAATAAAAGTTTCAGATTTAATCAATTTCATGGTGTGCGGTTAAATGGGTGATCCCGGACCAAGGTCTATGGCACGAGTGGATTGGGGGCAGCCTGGCGCATGACACCTCCAAGCCATTGCGCATAAAGGCGCTCTGCGACCTGGTTCAGTTGCGGCAAGTTTATCGGGACTTGCTGGCGCATCTCGTCTGCCGACTGCACGGCGGGACTATTGAGGCTGGCGGCGATTTCCTGCGCACCGACTGCGCACCAACTGGCGATCATCTCGGCGGTCATCTCGATATGGCATTGCAAGGCCAGATGACAACCTATGGCAAAGGCCTGATTGAGGCAATGCGCGCTGGACAAAAGCTGCACCGCACCCGGCGGCAGACTGAAAGTTTCGCCGTGCCAATGGAATGCCTGAAAATCGCCCACTTCGCCAAACCATGAGCGAGCGGTGTCGTTGTCCGCCAACGTCACCTCGCCCCAGCCGATTTCCTTAACCGGATTGCGCGACACCACGCCCCCCAGCGCACGGGCGATGAGTTGCGCGCCGAGGCAATGACCCAGCACCGGAATATCGCGCAAGACGGCATCACGAATTAAATCAAGCACTTGCGCGATCCACGGCAGCTCGTCGTTGACACTCATCGGCCCGCCCATGAACACCAACCCTGAATAGGCCGCTGCCGAAGTCGGCACTGCCTCACCCGCGTCAATGCAGATCAGTTGCCAGGAAATACCCCGCGCATCAAGGAACTCGGCTAAATAACCGGGGCCTTCGTGGGCTGCGTGACGAAAAATGGCGATGGGGTTCATATCAGGATTGAGGATTGAGGATTGAGGATTGAAGATTGGGTAAATCACGGCGCAACGATTGTTACTCAGTCCTCAGTCCTCGCTCCTCAGTCCTTGGTTTTGTCCCGTTCAATCAGCGCGTAGGCCGAATGGTTGTGGATGGATTCAAAATTTTCCGATTCCACGATATAGGCATCAATTCGCTCGTCAGCATTCAGCACGGCGGCGACATCGCGCACCATGTCTTCGACAAACTTGGGGTTGTCGTAGGCGCGTTCGGTGACGTATTTTTCATCGGGGCGTTTGAGCAGGCCGTACAGTTCGCAGGAAGCCTGTTGCTCGGCGATATGCACCACATCTTCGATCCAGACGAAACGGTTGGCGGAGATCGTGATAGTGACGTGCGAACGCTGGTTATGCGCGCCGCGTTCGGAAATTTTCTTGGAGCAGGGGCAAAGACTGGTCACGGGAACCAGCACTTTCATGGTGACCTGCGCGCGCCCCTCCTTTATTTCGCCTATCAGCGTCACGTCATAATCCAACAGGCTTTGCACGCCGGACACGGGCGCGGTCTTGTTGACAAAATACGGAAAGCTCATCTCGATATAGCCGGACTGCGCCTCCAGGCGTTCCACCATTTCACGCAGAATGTGTTCAAACGATTCCACCGAAATTTCGCGTTCATGCCGGTTAAGAATCTCGACAAAGCGCGACATATGCGTGCCTTTGAAATTGTGCGGCAGATGCACATACATGTTGAAAGTGGCAATCGTGTGTTGCACGCCGACGCTCTTGTCCTTGACCACGACCGGATGGCGGATGCCTTTGATGCCGACGCGATTGATGGCGATTTGGCGCAGGTCAGCCGTGCTTTGCACGTCGGCGATGGGTTCCAACTTGGGGCTATTCATAATGTGCTTTCCTGAAAAATTTGACTGGTCGAAATTATAACCAATCCCGACAAAATTACTTGGGCAATTTTTGCTGGATACGGGCAACAATACCGGCAACATCCAGCCCGCAATCGGCGAGCATCTGCGCAGGTTCGCCCTGCTCGATGAAGCGATCAGGCAAGCCCAATTGCAGCAACGGGATGGTCACGCCCTTTGCACTCAAACATTCCGCCACCGCACTGCCCGCCCCACCCAGCACGGTGTTTTCCTCCACCGTCACCAGCAGTTCGTGGCGCTGAGCCATCTGTTGCACCAGTTCTGCATCCAGCGGTTTGACGAAGCGCATGTTGACCACCGTCGCATCCAACGCTTCACCCGCAAGCAAAGACGGTGCCAGCATCGAGCCGAAAGCCAGTATCGCCACGCGCTGCCCCGCGCGGCGCACTTCGCCCCGGCCTATCGGCAAGGCCTGCATCTCCTTGCTGATTGCCACACCCGGCCCCACCCCGCGCGGGTAGCGCACCGCGCTCGGCGTATCCAGTTGCAGGGCGGTGTAGAGCATTGATCGGCATTCGTTTTCGTCGGAGGGGGTCATCACCGTCATGTTCGGGATGCAGCGCAAATAGGAAAGATCGAAACTCCCGGCGTGGGTCGCGCCGTCCGCGCCAACCAGCCCGCCGCGATCTATCGCCAGCACCACCGGCAATTTTTGAATGGCGATGTCGTGGATTAACTGATCGTAGGCGCGTTGCAAAAAAGTCGAATAAATCGCCACTACCGGCTTGTAGCCATCGCACGCCAAGCCTGCCGCGAAGGTCAGCGCGTGCTGCTCGGCGATGCCCACATCGAAATAGCGCGCCGGAAATTTTTCGGCGAATTCGGGCATCCCGGAACCTTCGCACATGGCGGGCGTGATGCCCACCACGCGCGCATCCTGATCTGCCATGTCGCACAACCACTGGCCGAACACCTGCGTATAAGTCGGCTTGCCCGCCTTCATGGGGACAATGCCGCTTTCCCGATCAAATTTGCCCACGCCGTGATACAGCAGGCAATCGTCCTCCGCCAGCGCATAGCCTTTGCCTTTTTGCGTGACAATATGCAGGAACTGCGGGCCTTCCAGTTCACGGAGGTTGCTTAGCGTATCCAGCAAGGCATCCAGATCGTGACCATCTATCGGGCCGATATAGTTGAAGCCGAATTCCTCGAACATCGTGCTGGGCGTGACCATGCCCTTGACGTGTTCTTCGGCGCGCTTGGCGAATTCCAGCATCGGCGGCATCCCCTTCAGCACCTTCTCGCTGCTGCGCCGCATCGCCGCATAAAAACGTCCCGACATCAACTTGGCCAGATAATTGTTGAGCGCGCCGACCGGGCGCGAGATAGACATATCGTTGTCGTTGAGGATCACCAGCAGATTGGCATCCATCGCCCCCGCGTTGTTGAGTGCCTCGAACGCCATGCCGCCGGTCAACGCGCCATCGCCGATAATCGCCACCGAGCGCCGCGTCGAACCCGATAATTTTGCCGCCACCGCCATGCCCAAAGCCGCTGAAATAGACGTGCTGGAATGCCCGGTACCGAAGGTGTCAAAAGGGCTTTCGTCGCGCCTGGGAAACCCGGCAATGCCGCCCGCCATGCGCAAGGTACGCATCGCTTCGCGCCGTCCGGTGAGGATTTTGTGCGCGTAAGTCTGGTGTCCCACATCCCACACCAGCCGGTCTTCCGGCGTGTCGTACAGGTAATGCAGGGCGATGGTCAGTTCCACCGTGCCCAGATTGGAAGACAGATGCCCGCCTGTTTTACTGACCGATTCGACCAGAAATTCACGCAATTCCCGCGCCAGTTCCGGCAACTGCTCGCGCCCCAAACGGCGCAGGTCGGCGGGCGAGTTGATGGTATTGAGCAATGAATACATTAGAACTTTCGCAACACAATAAAATCGGCCAGCTCGCGCAAGCGTTGCGCCGCGTCGCCGAATTCCGCCAAGGCGGCGATAGCTTCACCGTGCAGATGCTGCGCCATGTCGCGCGCGGCCTCTACGCCCAACAGCGTGACGTAAGTCGGCTTGTCGTTATCGGCATCCTTGCCTGCCGTCTTGCCCAGCGTGGCAGTATCCGCTGCAAAATCAAGCACATCGTCCACCACCTGAAACGCAAGCCCGACACACTTGCCGTAATGATCGAGTTTATCCAGTTGTGCTGCCGTGACCGCGCCGCGCCTGGTATCTGAACCACAGCGCGCGCCCAGCAGGATCGCGGCACGAATCAGCGCGCCGGTCTTGTGAATGTGCATGTTTTCCAGCTCCGGCAGCGAGAGCGTCCGGCCTACGCTGGCAAGATCAATCGCCTGTCCGCCCGCCATGCCGCGCGAACCGGCAGCCACCGCCAGCAATTTGACCATCTCCAGTTGTTGCGCCGCATCGTCATTCAAACGATGTTCGCCCAACCACTGAAACGCCAGCGTCAGCAGACTGTCGCCCACCAGCAGCGCGGTCGCCTCGTCGTATTGGACATGGCAAGTCGGCTTGCCCCGGCGCAACACATCGTTGTCCATGCAGGGCATATCGTCGTGTACCAGTGAATACGCGTGAATGACTTCGACCGCCGCCGCCGCGATATTGACGCGGCTTTCTTCCGCGCCGACCAGCTCGCCCGCCGCGAAGGCCAACAGGGGACGCACCCGTTTGCCGCCATCCAGCACAGCATAGCGCATCGCCTGATGCAGCCGCTGCGGTGCCACCCCGGCTTGTGGCAGCAACCCGCTCAACACCTCCTCAAAGCGCGCCTGGTGGGCTGACGACCAACTCGCAAAATCAGCGCGCATCACAGATTGTCTCCGAGGGACAATTCTTTCAGTACGCCGTCTTCCAGCACACGTACCTGTTGCTGCGCCTCTTCGAGGCGCGAACGACAGAATGCCAGCAACTCCGCACCGCGTTTATAAGCGACCAGCGAGTCTTCCAGCGACAGCCGACCCGCCTCCATATCCGCGACGATTTGCTCAAGCTCGGCCATTGCCGACTCGTAGCCCTGTGGTTTGTTGGATTTGCCAGACATTTCATTCTTCTGCATGGGAAAGGCGGCTATTTTACCCAACGCACCCTATATGAGCCAATTTTTGTTGCCCTCCCCCCCTATTTAAGGGAAAATCGCGCCCTTTCCCGTAACGCAATTTGTAAGGATAACGTGGGCATGTCCAGTCTCGCCACCACAAAGCAACTCACCCCAAGCCAGGTCCAACCGCCTCTCGGCTGGTACTTTGATCCCAAAATACTGGCGCTGGAGCAGCGCGTGCTGTTTGAACAAGGGCCGAACTATGTCGGCCACGAATTGATGGTACCCAGTCTGGGCGATTATCAGGTGCTGCGCGACGAGGCGCAAATGCTGGTGCGCAACCCGAACGGCGTGGAACTGCTGTCCAACATTTGCCGCCACCGCCAGGCCACCATGTTGCAAGGGCGCGGCAACGCGCAGCACATCGTCTGCCCGCTGCATCGCTGGACTTACAAAACGGACGGAGCATTGCTGGGCGCGCCGCATTTCCCGGAAAACCCTTGTCTGCACCTCAATAAATCGCCCTTGCAAAACTGGAATGGCATGTTGTTCTCGGGCGAACGCGACATAGCGAAGGATTTGGCTACCGTTGGCGTGATGCAAGACCTTGATTTTTCTGGATATATGCTGGAACGCGTGCAAGTGGACGAATACGCCTTCAACTGGAAGACTTTTATCGAAGTCTATCTGGAGGATTACCACGTCGTGCCATTCCATCCCGGGCTGGGTAATTTTGTGGACTGCGATGACCTCAAATGGGAATTCGGCGAGCAATACAGCGTGCAGACTGTCGGCATCAAGAATGCGCTGAAGAAAGTTGGCAGCGCAGCTTACGGCGACTGGCAGGAACAGGTGCTGCGCTATCACGGCGGCAAGCTGCCCAAATACGGCGCAATCTGGCTGACCTACTACCCCAACATCATGGTCGAGTGGTATCCCGGCACACTGGTCATCAGCACCCTAATACCGCGCGGGTCGGAAGCCTGCACCAACATCGTCGAATTTTATTATCTTGAAGACATCGTGCTGTTCGAGCGCGAATATGTAGCGTCTGAACAGAAGGCTTACAACGAGACCGCCGTCGAGGACGACATCATCTGCAAGCGCATGCAGCAGGGGCGAAAGTCCTTGTACCAGCGCGGCATCGAAGAACACGGCCCGTACCAGTCGCCGACCGAGGACGGCATGTTGCACTTCCACGAATACCTGCGCCGCAACCTTGCCCCACACCTTTAAGCCGATTTTCCCGCCCGGCGCAACCCCCCCCAACCTCCCCTTGTCAGGGAAGGAGCTGATTCGACGCTCACCCTCACCAAGGTGCTGGGGTTTGCTGGAATGACCGCATAGCATGGGTTCGCTCTGGATGCTGGTCGCAGGCTTTTTATTCGCCTGCATGGGCGTGTTCGTCAAGCTCGGTGCGGCGGATTTTTCGCACATCGAACTGGTGTTCTACCGTTCCTTCATCGGTCTGGTGCTGGTCTATGCCATTGCCAGACAGCAGCGCACCCCCCTCGTCACCCGACACTTTCGCACCCACCTGTGGCGCGGCCTGTCCGGCACCGTGGCACTGGCGCTATTTTTCTACTGCATCAGCACGTTGCCGCTGGCGACCGCCGTCACGCTCAACTACACCGCCCCGCTATTCCTCACCCTGCTCACCATGCTGGTGTTCAAGGACAAATTTCACCCGCCGCTGACGCTCGCCATCGGACTTGGCTTTTGCGGCGTGGTGCTGTTGTTGCACCCGACCCTGCAACGCGACCAACTGCTGCCCGGACTGCTCGGCCTGATTTCCGGCTTCCTGGCCAGCGTTGCCTACCTCAACGTCAAGCAACTCGCCCTGCTGGGCGAACCGGACACGCGCACGGTGTTCTACTTCACCCTCGTCGCCACCCTGTCTGGTGCCGGCTGGATGCTGTTCGGCGACATCCACCCGATTACTCGCCACAATTTTGGGATACTGCTGGGACTGGGCAGCACCGCCACCCTCGCGCAACTCGCCATGACCCGCGCCTACCGCGTCGGCAAAACTCTGGTGGTAGGCTCACTGGCATATAGCACCATCATCTTCGCCAGTCTGTTCGGCATGATGCTATGGAATGAAATTCTGCCGCTGGCCAGTTGGGCAGGCATGGCGTTCATCATCGCCAGCGGTGTGTTAAGCTTACAACTATCGCCGCAACACCCCTCATAAAAAAGAAAGAGGCCTCTTGTGATTACCATCGAACAAACCGACAAGCTCGTCAACGTCGCCGTGCTGGGGGAATTCACCCTCGCCGACTTCAAGGCGTTTGAAGAGCAATCCCTGTATAAACTCAAAGCGCCCGGCACGCTCAACCTGCTGTTCGACCTGCGCGGGATGCTCGATTACAGCGTGGATGTCGCCTGGGAAGAAATCAAATTTTTCAACCGCCAACACAACCACGACTTCAACAAAATCGCCATCGTCACCGACGACCAATGGCTCACCTGGAACGCCTGGCTGTCGCGCTTGTTTGTGGATGCAGACATTCGCGTATTCGCCGATTATGACGAAGCCAAAGCCTGGGCACAGGGGTAGAGACCATGGCCTGTCACCTTGTTCGCCCCTCTATAAAAAATAGCGCGTAGGATGGGTCGAGCGTAGCGATACCCATCAGTCCATCCAGCCAGCGCATCGCGGTTACGCCGCATATTAAGGTCAGCACTCAAAGGTGGATTGCTTGAAGATACCGCCCGGCTTCTACCCGATACAGGCAGCGTCGTGCCGCTGCACTCCATACAAAGTAAAAAACCCGCGTACGCGGGTTTTTTACTTGGACAACGATGCCAGACTGAATTACTTCAGGCGAACTTCCTTGTACAGAACATGCTTACGCGCTACTGGATCGTATTTTTTCATTTCGATCTTGCCTGGAGTAGTGCGCTTGTTTTTGTCGGTGGTATAAAAATGACCCGTACCGGCACTTGATTCTAGTTTAATTTTTTCACGCATTTTTATGCTCCTTAGATTTTGTCGCCGCGAGCGCGCATGTCGGACAATACGGAATCAATCCCGTTTTTGTCTATAGTACGCAGCGCTGCATTGGTCAAACGCAAGCTGACCCAGCGGTTTTCCGATTCGACCCAGAAGCGGCGACGTTGCAGATTAGGCAAGAAACGACGTCTTGTCCTGTTGTTCGCATGTGAGACGTTATTCCCACTCATCGGGCTTTTGCCCGTCACTTGACATACACGTGCCATCGCTACACTCCAACCGATTTTCAAAAGAGCGCGGATTCTACCGAACTTATCCAAAATATTCAACTGTAATTTTTTTGATCCCGCCGTTCACCGCCGGACAAAAGACAACGACGACTTAACCAAACTGAAACATCCTGAGAATATCCTGACCTACCTGTACTTAAACATACTCTCACAAGCTAACGTTTCTGGGTTCAAAAACGCTCTAAAAAACAACATAACTATTTGATTTTAATAAGATTTGCGGTCTCGCAAAGAGTATAATAATGGTTGCCTTGCAAGCAAACCAACTCAGGAGACCGCAAT
>Ga0210037_1000864_pt1 | contig 20527 bp, 22 predicted proteins | sample CryGey08umfilter_3_FD_185451 | JGI IMG/M metagenome (GOLD analysis project Ga0210037, IMG submission 185451) | Groundwater microbial communities from aquifer in Utah, USA - Crystal Geyser 4/9/14 0.8 um filter (SPAdes) (version 3) | ecosystem: Environmental > Aquatic > Deep subsurface >...
TGGGCATTCGGATCATAAACCACTTTGATATCAATGCTTTTACCGGCTTCAATTATTTCATTGGCCATAGGAACCGGACCGCCATGTCCGGCCATGCCAAATGGTCCCTTTTCTTTGCCGTTGTTTTCTATATAAGCCTTAGTACACATACAGGAGGTCACCACCCGGGAAAGTTTTACATTCTCAGCAGTTGTATTAGTAATTTGGAATGTTTTTTCTACCAGACCATCTTTCATAGAAATGGTGCCAAAGTTATACAACAACTCATCGGCAAGCAGAGAACTGGATTTTATTTTTTGAGTTTGCGTTTGGGAATTGCTATTTGAATTGGTTTGGTTAATTTTACCCAACCAGATAATTACAATTAGCCCGATTATTATGGTAAGAATAACAATAATTGTTTTTAGTTTCATGTTAATTATTTAGTTGTTAATGATTTAATATAATTATGAATAAAATAATAAATAGAAAAACTCGTGGCAAAACACGAGTTTGAGTACCCCTAAAGCAGTTACTTTTGAGGGTACTCTTAGTAGACGGTTGGACTATGTTTTAAATGAGACAGCCAATAAGTTATTTTTTGGGTAGAAAAATTGATAGTAGGAGTATTAAACAATATTGAAATTAAGTATCGTATTTTTAGTAATTTTAGTTTTTTGAAAATAAGTAGCGCGCTTTTACTGTTAATCTCTGACCAGATAAAGCGATTAATACCAATTGAAAATATTAGGAGAAGAATTATAACTGTAGTTATGATTACAATTGGAATATTTATAAGATTAAAATAGGCCGATAGATGGTGCATAGCTAGAGGTAAGTTGTTGTGGGGACAAAAAACCGTAGGGCTAGTTGAAAACGGACAATCATCAACCATTTGCCCATTGCCATCAGTTACGAGTATAGCAAAGCTGAAAAGCGTAATTGTCATAAATATGACAAGATTCAATAGGAAAATAGTTTTTAAAAAAAATGCTGACATGTCAATAATTAAAGTACTATATCTTTATACCCTTTAGACGTAAAGAATTTGTTACTACTGATACAGAGGATAATCCCATTGCAAAACCAGCAAAGACAGGATTAAGTAGCCAACCAAAAATCGGATAGAACAATCCCGCAGCCAATGGAATGCCAATCAAGTTGTATATAAAAGCCCAAAAAAGATTTTGTTTAATACTACGCATAGTGATATGAGAAAGATTAAGCGCTTTTGCTAGTTTGGAAATATCTCCATCCAACAAAGTGATGCCGGCCGATTCAATTGCTACATCGGTACCAGTACCCATAGCAATTCCCACGTCTGCTTGAGCGAGAGCTGGAGCATCATTGACACCATCACCAGCCATGGCGACTACAAGACCCTGTGCTTGCAAGGACTTTATTTTTGCTAATTTATCTTGTGGTAACACTTGGGCGACCACATCGTCAATCCCGACTAATTTTCCGATATGCTTGGCTGTTTTTTCATCATCACCAGTTAGCATAATTACTTTAATACCAAGAGCATGGAGATTTTTTACCGCTTCAATAGCGGTGCTTTTTATTTCATCGGCTACCATGACAAAACTCAAGACCTTTTCCTTAGTAGCCAGAATAACTGGGGTTTTGCCTTGTGCCGTGAACTCGTCTAACATGGTTGTGTCAAAGGAAATATTGAGGTTACTGATCAATTTTGTATTGCCAATAAAGTATTCTTGGCTATTGATTTTTCCCTGAAGTCCTTGACCTTGTATATTTGAAAAATCCGAAACATCGGTAAGAGCGATATGCTTTTTTTCGGCATAGTTTACAATAGCATGAGCAATTGGATGTTCAGATTTTTTTTCCAATGAAGCCATAATAGATATAAGCTCATTATCCTTTTGCGAGGAAAGATTTTGAATATTAACGAGAGTTGGTTTACCAATAGTTAAGGTACCAGTTTTATCTACTACGACCGCATTTACCTGATGTAGTTTTTGGAGCGTCGCAGCATCTTTAATCAAGATACCTTCTTTGGCTCCTTTACCGACACCGACAATAATAGCTGTTGGGGTAGCAAGACCCAAAGCACAAGGGCAGGCAATAATTAGTACCCCAACAAATGATGTTAGTCCAAAGGACAATGCTTCAGATAATCCTAAATATTGTGACCCAACTATGAGCCATAAGCCGAGGGAAAGAAAAGCAATCATCAATACCACTGGAACAAAGACACTAGAGATTTTGTCAGCCAGGGCTTGAATGGGGGCCTTACTTCCTTGGGCTTCTTCTACCATTTTTATAATTTGCGCTAGCAATGTTTCTTTACCAACTTTTGTGGCCTTAAAGACGATTGAGCCACTCCCATTGATTGTTCCAGAAACAACACTATCCCCAATTTTTTTCTGTGTCGGCATCGGTTCTCCAGTAACCATGGATTCATCAATAAAAGTGTTGCCGTCCGTGATCACGCCATCTACTGGAATCTTAGCACCAGGTTTAACAATAACCAGATCTCCATGTTTGACATCATTTACGGATATTTCTATTTCTTTACCGTCGCGGACAATCAGAGCGGTCTTGGCTTGTAGATTAAGAAGTTTTTCTATTGCATCACCAGTTTTCATTTTTGCTTTAGCTTCCAAATATTTCCCCAACGTGATAAGGGTAATCACAACAATGCTAACATCATAGTATTGGTAATCCACATTTACGAAAGGACGAAGTGTTTCTGCAAAGGCCGTGATGACAAAACTGTATAAAAAAGCCGTTACCGTACCAATACCGATTAATGTATCCATGTTGGCCTTACCGTAGCGAAGAAATCTATAAAATCCAAGCAAATAAGGTTTACCAACAACGAAAAGAATGTAGGTAGCAAAAATAGGCATGAGATGGTGAAAAAATTCTTTTACCACATAACTCATTTCTGTCACAACATCATATTCAGCGAGAATGTCCCAACCCATAATTAAGCTAGCTATAACCGCTAGTGGAATAGCGGAAAAAACTTTTGTGCGCATTTCACTAATTTCCGCCATTTTTTCTTTTTTTGCTGTTGTTAGTCCCAGATGGGCAGCATGTTCATTTTCACTCATACCCATAGAACGGGCATTCATATCATGACTGTTTTCAATAATTAAACTGTAACCCAAGGGTTCTAATTTTTGATTGAAAATTTCCGGACTAATTTTTTCTGAGGCAAAAGAAATTTTGGCCTTTTCGGTACCATTATTGACTGAAATAGACTCCACACCATCCAGCTTGCTAATGGTTCTTTCAATAATACTGGCACAGGAAGCACAGTGGAGACCTTTAATGCGATAAGTTTGGGAGGAATTCATAAATTTATTTTATGTTATAGATTTTTAATAATTCCTTTACCGCTCCTTCTTTGTCGGTTTTTAATTGACTAATTAAGCAGGACTCTAAATGTCCTTGGAGAAGCTCTTTTCTGGTGCTGTGTAGCAATCCAATAACGCTGTCAATTTGTTGGATAACATCAGGACAATAGCGCTTAGCTTTAATCATGTCAGATACTTTGGCTAAACTGCCACTAGCCATATTGACTAACTTAAGAGATTTATTATTAATTCCACCTTGTTTTTGTTGAATGTGTTTTACCATATACCCTATAGTATAGGGTATATGGTAAATAAAGTAAACTAAACTTATTGACGCTACTCAAGGTGGTTGGAGTAATGGTCAGATTCACTTAGCACTTGTGCAAATCACGGTCATTCATTTTTGTAAATTACAATTAAGTAATCCACGTCAACTCGTCTGCCTTGGCGAGCTTGCGAAGCAATCCACATCGCCCACCCTGGATTGCCACGTCATTCCGTTCCACTCCATGACTCGCCAAGACGAAAACGCCGTCTTTACCTATAACACCAACATCGTCTTGGCGAGTTGCAACGAAGCCATCCACACGTCGCTATACTCATGTAGGCGAGTCGCAACGAAGCTATCTTCTAACTTAAATCTGAAACTAAGTTAAAACCAAAACTTTGAATAAATAACCCCACCAAAACCTTTCATTCGAATGAAAGGTTTTGAAGCTTGAATAAGGTATTTTTTAGTTTGAACTTAACCCTTGAACCTAGATTTTTAACCCAAACTTTGAACTTAACACGAGTTATTTTTTAACAATGTATATTGTGTGAAATAACGGATGTTTAGCAACTTAGGATTTTATTTTTTTTCGTCATAGTGTTAAACTGTAACAATGAATAAATCAATTTTACTGATGGTAGGAGCAGTGGTAATTATGGCGAGCGGATTAGCAATCTTTAAAATACAATCACAACCTAGTCTCCCTTCTACTCTTGATACTTTTACGCAATGTCTTAAAGATAGTGGGGCAACCTTTTATGGTGCTTATTGGTGTCCGCACTGTCAGGCCCAGAAAGCTCTTTTTGGTAAGTCGGTAAAATTATTACCTTATGTTGAATGCTCTAAACCTGATGGTCAATCTCAAACGCAGATTTGCGAGGATAAAAAAATTACTGGTTATCCTACTTGGGAGTTTGCCGATGGTTCGCGTGAAAGTGGAGAATTGTCGTTGGCTACTTTGGCTACCAAGACTGGTTGCACCTACGAAGATAATAATTAAATAATTGTATGCATATATATGTCACTCATTTTCTTTAATTTCTTGGTTGGGACAGCCACCCTTGGTTTACAAATCGTTTCCTTGGGGCTGGTAGCATTATATTTTTTCCAGTTCAAATATTTGAAGCGTTGGGTAATTAAATGGGCGTTATTAGTTTCTTTTATTTTCGCTTCAATAGGAATGGTAATGACATTAATATACTCGGAATATTTTGGCATTGTTCCTTGTGGACTATGTTGGTTGGGTAGAATATTTCTTTATCCACAGGTCATAATCTTGGGCCTAGCTTTTTACCGACGTGATCTAGTGATTGCTTTTTATAGCATGGTTCTTTCTAGTATCGGATTGGTTATTTCACTTTATACGCATTATCTACAAATGGGTGGTGCTAGTATTCTTCCTTGCCCAGCTTCCGGTAGTTCTGATTGCGCTAGGCGTTATCTATTTGAATATGGATATATCACCCTACCATTGTCCGGGGCAACACTGTTTGTTTTTTTAATCATATTGATGTTCTTTATATTGAGAGTCAAAAAAACAGAGGTTTAGTTTAATTTTAGTGAGCAAAGGCGACACAGAGGAGTTCGCTCTCGGGTGAGAGATGCGGCAAAAGCGTAGCTTTTGCCGCCTTTAGAGTTGCCCCCGTAGTCAAAACATCATCACAGATAATCACTCGCGGACAGTTTTTTATTTTTTCTAACTGCTTTTGATTTATTGAAAATGCCTCCCTCATATTTGTAAGTCTATCCTTGCGATTTAGAGAAGTTTGCGGTTTGGTATCATTTGGTCGGAAAAGTAGATTGTGACAAACGGTGCAGGGAAAAGGTAAAATGGGAAGTTTTTCCATTACCCGTTCAACCTGGTTAAAACCACGTTTTTTTAAGCGCTTTCGACTTAAGGGTATGCTGATTAAAACCGTTTTCTTTTTTGGTAACTCTATTAACCAAGTATAAAGCAGAGTATTCAATAGTCTGGCTGCATGCTGATTATTTTCAAATTTACAAGCGATTACGGCCGCCTGCACGGCTGAAATATGATAGTTGCTCAAAACTTGCACGTCGTCTTTTTTTTGCGGACGATAAAATTTTTGAAAATTTACTGGCAAAAAATGTCGTAAAATCAGTTCATGGGCAGATGGGGGAAAAATAATATCAAGCCACGCGCGAATGATGTGTATCATGTGATAGTTATGGAATATGATTATGCTATTATAATAAAATATTATTGATATGTCATTGAGGGATTTTTTTTCAAAAAACAAGGTTGAGCCGATTACTACTAGTAAAGTAGTGGGAATTGATATTGGTTCATCTTCTATTAAGGTGGTGGAATTACAAAACATAAATAATGTTGTCACGCTTACCACCTATGGTGAAATCCAACTTGGTCCTTATGATAATAATAAAGAAATCGGTCAATCAGTTGTTTTGCCACCAAATATTGAACGTCAAGTTTTGGTGGATGTACTGCGTGAATCAGCTGTTAAAGCTAAAACAGCGGTACTAGCCATGCCTTTGTCGGTTAGTTTTGTAACAACAGTTACTTTGTCAGCAAAACCAAAAGAAGACATATCATCTCGGGTTAGGGTGGAGGCGCACAAATATATTCCAGTACCAATGACTGAAGTTACTCTGGATTGGGCAGAAATAGACACAAGAGCAGTGGTGGCGGAGACGGCGCGAGATGTGCTTTTAGCCGCCATTCAAAACGAAGCTCTAAATCGTTTTCAGACTTTGATGCAAACCATTGAATTTCATAATCCACCAACAGAGATTGAATGCTTTTCAACTATTAGAAGTTTATATTACATAAATGATCCTAGTATCGCGATTATAGATATTGGTGCCATCTCTACCAAGATTTATTTAGTGCATAATGGATTATTACAACGAATGTATCGGGTTAGAGCTGGAGGCGCACATGTAACAGAATTGATTGCCAAAGAACTGGCTCTCTCATTTGAAGAAGCCGAAGTTTTAAAAAGATCAATCTCACCAGAAAAAGAACAATTTCCACTGTTACAAAAAATCAATCATAATTATTACGAACGAGTGCTAAAAGAATTTAAGCAGGTGATTGAAGAATACGAAGCTCGCACCGGTGCGGAAATTACCGCTGTCTATCTTACTGGCGGTGGTAGTTTGTTCCCCCAAATTTGTACCCTTGTTACTGATAGTATTGGTCGTCCGACATCACTAGCTAATCCTTTTAATAAAGTTGCTTACCCTGCTTTTATGGAAGACACCATGAATGAGATTGGTCCGACTTTTGCAGTTGCTCTCGGGGCCGCTCTACAAGTTTTTGAATAAAGCTTTTTTCAAAGCGTGATTAGTTTTTTTGTTATTTTTTGATGGTTTAAATAATCTTTATCCACAGGACTGCGGTTATTATTTTAAACCAAGACATATAATGAGATAAATCATGTCTGAAATAACCTCAAGTTCATTTATTCCCAAAAGAAAAGCCAATGGTTTATCCAAACCAGCAGGGCATCGTAATATTTTTATACTATCAATTGTTAGTTATGCGCTTTTTATTGCCGCTCCTGTAGCTGCTGCGACGGTATTTATTTATCAGAAATATACTGATAAGAATTTCCAACAAAATGTAATTAATTTAGACACGGCCATCAAAAGTTTTAATGAAGCTGATATGCTTCGGGTGCTAGATTTTCATGAGCGGTTAAAATTCAGTAATCAAATTTTTAACTCACAAGTTTCGTTGTCGTCGTTATTAAATATTTTAGAACAATCAACTGTGAAAACAGTAAAATTTAACTCCTTGAAAATTTCTCAAGCAGAGGCGGGTTCATTATTAGCCGAGGCAGAATTAAGTGCAGATTCTTTTGATGCCGTTATTTTTCAACGCAGTCAGTATGAAAATAATCAAAGTTTGGCTTCTTCTTCCTTCACTAACTTAATTTTTACCCCACCTAATTCCGAAACTACAAAAGATAGCAAAGCAACCGACAATAAACCAATTAAGCTTACCACCAAATTTGTTTTTACTAAGGACAATATTTTATCTGTCACTAGTACCGCCACTCCTACTTCGGACAATAATACTGTGTCTGATTTGGAAGTCGCCTCATCGTCATTAGATTTATCTTTACCAGCGGATATTTCTAGTCAAGCAACATCATCATGAATCCATTTAATCTTTTCTTCCAAATTTCTATGGTTGCAATCGCTGTTACGATTGGAGTTTTATATATAAATCCGACTTTAAAGGAAATTAAAATTACCCAAGCCAATTCACTAATTTACGTTGAAGAAATTTCAAAAGTGTCGGCAGTGAATGATGCTTTAGCTGATAAAATTGCCTATATTGACAATCTATCTCTAGCAAATAAGCAGGCTCTTTTAAAATACCTGCCAGACAAAATTGATGAAGTGGCGGTACTCAAAGATCTAAAATACATCCTGTCTTTGCAGTCTATAGAACCCCAAACTCTTACCTATAAAGGTACGGTGAACCAAAAAGAAACGGTGGATAGTTTTAGTGATTCAAACAATTCACCTGATCTAGGTTTGATTACCCATCAATTTGAAATTACTGCTGATATTACTTACACTGATCTAAAAGAATTATTGAAAGCGTTAGAAGTAAATAATTATCCACTATCGATTACCGCCCTAACGGTTAATCCATCTGAAAATGGTTTTCTTGCAGTAGATATTTCTCTGGCCACTTTTTCCAGACAATTAGAAATTAATACTGTTTCCGTGTCAGAAAATGATGGTCAGATTTAATATATAATTTATGTCACCGTTATTAAAAAATATTCTTATTACCCTTACCGTTCTAATTTTGTTGGCTTTGGGTTTTTACATGCTCAAAGAGCGAGGGGCTACGGAACCTTCAAAATTTAGCACTGATACTATTTCCGATCAACTACTGTTCCGTACCCAATTTTTTATTGAGAAACGTAATCAGCTGGATGAACTTTCTTTTGATGATGAAATTTTTACTAATCTAACTTTTTCTAGTTTGATTTCTTACTCCACCGCCGTCCCGGAACAATCAGTCGGAGTGGTTAATATTTTTGAATAATTACTTATTGCCAAAGGGCACAATTAATTATTCAATTTAAATAAACCCCAAAGCCAATTATGGACCTTCTACACTATCTTAAAGACCACAGCATAATTTCTGAAAAAGAGCTGACTGAGGCCGTTAAAGCTATTGAAGAACAAGGAAAGACTATAGAGGAAGCATTGTTAGATAATGGAATTGATGAAAATTTGCTTCGATCTGCCAGTGCCGAATATTATCAAGTACCGGCCTTTGCCCTCAAGGAGGATTTTTCTTTGACGGAAGAAATTCTTGCCTTTATCCCCGAGGAATCAGCCCTTCACTATCATATTATTCCTCTGACTCTGGAAGAGGGAGTATTGTTAGTTGGAGTTAATGATCCAGAAGATTTGCAAATCCGAGAAGTATTGAATTTCATTAGCTTCAAACATAACCTTCCTTTTAAGATGGTCTTTATGTTTGCTCGTGACATTACAACTGCTCAAGCATCATATCAAAATCTAAAAGGAGATGTAACTGATGCTCTAGTTACTCTGGAAACTGAATTAAATAAGGAGATTGCCGCCAAAGGTGACCAAGAAAAAAGTGATGATGCTACAGCTACTTTTGAACATATTAAAGAGGACGCACCAGTAACCAGAATCGTGGCCACCATTTTACGTTACGCAGTTGATGGCGACGCTTCTGATATTCATATAGAACCAAGTGAAAAAAAAGTGCTGGTTCGTTTTCGGGTGGACGGTGTATTGGAAACAAGCTTGGAATTACCCAAAAATGTGCAAATGGCGGTTTCTGCCAGAATAAAAATTCTTTCCTCTATGCGTCTTGATGAACGACGTAAACCACAAGATGGTCGCTTTTCAGCCACCTTTGATGGTAGAAAAATTGATTTTAGAGTTTCTATCTTACCAACAAATTACGGTGAGAATATCGTGATGCGTATTCTTGATAACGAGAAAGGGGTTACAGACCTTGAAGGAATAGGTATTAGTGGGCATATTCTGACTGTTATTAGGCGAATGCTAAATGAACCGTTTGGCATTATTCTCATTTCTGGTCCGACTGGTTCTGGTAAATCTACTACTCTTTATGCCATGTTGGCGGAAATGGACAAGAAAACCAAAAATGTTCTTTCGTTAGAGGATCCAGTTGAATATAATATTGAAGGTGTTAGCCAGTCGCAGGTCCACCCTGAAATTGGTTATACCTTTGCCAACGGGTTGCGTAGTGCGCTTCGTCAGGACCCGGACATTATTATGGTGGGGGAAATTCGTGATAAGGAAACCGCACAACTAGCCATTCAAGCTGCTTTGACTGGTCATTTGGTGCTTTCTACTATTCACACCAATAATTCAATCGGTGTCATTCCCCGCTTAATTAATATGGGAGTTGATCCTTACTTGATAGCGCCGACTCTTAAATTGGCTTTGGCACAACGTTTGGCAAGACGTATTAAAACTGGTACTGGTCGCGAGGAACCTATCAATAAAGCGATGGAATTAATGATGGAAGATGATTTCAAAACTTTACCAGCTAAATATCATGATCGGATTCCAGCTGGACGAACAATTTTGCATCCGGAACCTACCCCGGGTAATGCCACTGGCTTGAAAGGACGAATTGCGGTGATGGAGGCACTTGAAGTATCGGAGCCAATTCAGAATTTGATTTTAAAAAACGCTTCAGAGGAAGAAATTTATAATGTCGCCAGATTACACGGTTTTATGTCTATGAAGGAAGATGCTATCATAAAAGCACTTGACCATATTATTCCGTATGAGGAAATGACTGTTTTTGGTTCCAAGGTGGGTATGGATGATATTGAAGATGAAGAAAGTATACCTGTCAATAACTCTCCCCAAAATGTAGACATAGACGCTATAATAAAAAATGATGAAAATACTAATAGTTGATGATGATATTTTCTTGCGGGATATGTATGCCTTTAAGTTTATAGAATATAAACACGAGGTAACTTCTGCCTTGCATGCGGTTGATGCCTTACGCATTTTAGCCAGTGGTGATGTTTTTGATTTAATGTTAGTAGATATGATTATGCCTGGCATGAACGGCGTGCAACTTTTAAAAGAGGTTAAAAAAATACTACCCAATACAAAAATGAAATCAATTGTCTTATCCAATCAAGGACAGGATGCAGACATTGAGGAGGCAAAAGAAGCGGGGGCGATTGGTTATATTATTAAAGCTCAATCTATTCCGAGCGAGGTGGTAAAAAAGGTAGAAGTAATTATGTCAGCTAAATAATTTTATTTATTATGTCAGTTGATTATAAAAAAGAGTTACAAATTTTAGTACAATCATTAGTAACCGAGCAGGGTTCTGATATGCACCTCTCTGTGGCCAGCCATCCGATTTTTCGTCTGAGTGGTTCGTTAATTCCTTTGGTTAAAAAACCGATTTTAACTGAAACTGATGTGATGGGTTTTGCTCAGGTGCTAATGCGTCCGGATTTTTTTGAACGACTAAAAAGTCGAGTGGAAGTTGATTTTTCCTACGAGGACCAGGACGGTATTCGCTTTCGTGGCAATGCCTTCTTTCAAAAAGGGCGTTTGGCAGTCTCGCTTCGTTTAATTCCTAATGTTATTTTGTCGCTAAAAGAACTCAATCTTCCTCCCATTTTGGAAAGTTTCACTGAGCGAACTCAAGGTTTCTTTTTATGTGTTGGTCCGGTCGGACAGGGCAAGTCTACCACCTTAGCCTCAATGGTAAATAATATTAACAAGAAAAGATCCGATCATATTGTCACAATTGAAGACCCGATTGAATATGTTTATACTGCTGAAAAATCTCTGATTGATCAACGTGAAGTGGGAATTGATACCCCCAGTTTTGAGTCAGCCTTAAATGCGGTTTTTAGACAGGATGTTGATGTTATTCTGGTAGGAGAAATGCGTAACCCAGAAACCATTGCCACCGCTGTGACTGCCGCCGAAACTGGTCATTTGGTGTTTTCAACTTTACACACTAATGATGCAGCTCAAACCATCCATCGGGTTATTGATTCCTTTCCTGGTGATAAGCAAGGTCAGATAAGAACTCAATTGGCCTCTTCTCTGATTGCGGTCTTTTCTCAAAGACTCATTCCGCGTATTTCTGGTGGTTTGGTACCAACCTATGAATTATTGGTAAATAATAATGCGGTTAGTAATCTGATTCGTGAAGGACGAGCTCATGAAATTTATTCAGTAATAGAAACCGGACTGGAACAAGGTATGATTGATATGAATCGATCACTGTCTCAATTAGTGGAACAAGGTGAGATCACTGTAGAAAACGCCTTTAGATATAGCTCAAACCCCAAAGGACTGGAGCGCCTTATTTAATAATTTTTTCAGTATGTTATTTGATTATGTAGCCATAGATAGTACCAATACAGAGCGAGAGGGAACGGTAGAAGCACCGTCTATTGATTCTGCTATTAGCTCTATTCAAAAGCGGGGCTACACGATAATGTCAATTGACCCCAAAGAGGTAAAAAATAGTCTCTTTAATATTAATCTTTCTTTTTTTGAAGGAGTTTCCAATAAAGAGATAGTGATTCTATCGCGACAAATTGCCACCTTATTTCAGGCGCATGTTTCACCTTTACGGATTTTTCGTTTGCTTTCTACTGAAATGGAAAATACTTATCTTTTAAATGTACTTAACAAAATTGTAGATGATTTACAAGGAGGAAGCTCAATTTCGCGGGCACTCTCTGCTCACCCAGATGTTTTTTCAGTTTTTTATGTCAATCTCGTGCGTTCTGGTGAAGAATCTGGCTCATTAGAAAAATCCTTTAATTATTTGGCTGATTATTTAGACCGTTCTTATGAAATTGTTTCCAAAGCCAAAAACGCCATGATTTATCCGGCGTTTGTGATCACGGTTTTCTTTGCAGTCATGGGTTTGATGTTGACATTAGTTATCCCAAAAATTGCCTCAATTTTAACTGAGTCTGGTCAGGAATTACCAATTTATACTAAAATCGTTATTGGTTTATCTAATTTTTTAGTTAATTACCTTGGTTTTATTTTTATTTTTTTTAGTGCTGGGGTGATTATTTTATGGCGTTTTATTAAAACTCCAGTGGGTAGACGGGCTTATGACGAGTTCATGCTGGCTATTCCTTATGTCGGCACACTACGTCGCAAGTTGGTTTTAACCAAGTTTTGTGACAATCTTTCCACCATGCTTAGTAATGGTGTTTCCATTGTCCAAGCCATTGAAGTAACCAGTGACGTGGTGGATAATTCTGTTTATAAAGAAATTCTTGATGCCGCTCTTTTTGATGTTAAGGCCGGCCGTTCGTTCGCTGATGCTTTGGCAGAATATCCAGAAATACCAGGTGTTTTAGTGCAAATGGTGAAGGTGGGAGAAGAAACTGGTAGTTTATCAGAAATTATGGGTACGCTCGCAGTTTTCTATAGACGCGAGGTTAATAACGCCGTGGATACTTTGATTGGTTTAATAGAACCAGTGATGATTGTTTTACTTGGTCTGGGGGTAGGGGTTTTACTTGCTTCCGTGTTGATGCCTATATACAGCATGACTGGTAATGCTTAAGTCAAGAGGGTTTGTCTGTTTCTTGTTTTTGACAGTTGTCCACAAAGCTTCTACGTAATCATGGAAATAACTCGTATAATAAAGTCAACCACGTCCAACGTGGAAGGAAAACAAGAGGTAGCTTAAGACACTCAGCTGATGTCTAAATCTACACGATGATTTCTAAAGCAAAATTATTAAATTAAATATATTCTATGTTTACAAAATCAGGACAGCGCGGTTTCACCTTAATTGAACTCCTCGTTGTTATCGCAATTATAGGAATCTTGGCCGCAACCGTGTTAGCTTCACTTGGTTCAGCTCGAAATAGTGGACAGGATGCTAAAGTTAAACAGCAATTAGCATCACTCCGTGCTCAAGCTGAACTAACTTATACGAGTGAAGGAGACTATGACAGTGCGTGTACAAACGCTGGTTCCGTCGCACTACTTACAGGTCTAGCGGGTCAAAATTGTGACACTGCAGCGACACCATCTGGGGCATGGGCAGCAGAAGCATCACTACCTGGAGCGGGTGGTTTTTGGTGTGTTGATAGTACTGGGACGTCACATGCCATTGCTGCCACCAAAGTAAATGCCACAGTTTGTCCAGCATCATAATTATTAAAACTAGCTAAACAAAAAACGCCGTCAGGCGTTTTTTGTTTGCCATTTTAAATAATTTAATATCGCGATTAATCGCGATATTAACTCCGAAGTTTATATATAGGTGTTTACGGGGCAAACTATGCTATCTTTCTGAGCTACTGCACTTTACCCGCGCTGGCGAACAATTTTGATTGTTAAAGTATATATATACCAACTCGTTTTGTGAGCAAAGTGTGACAATCTAGAAAGAAAACCTTAGGGGTATCCTAGAGTTTTTACGAGATTCTTGTTTGGGGTTATTGAAAGTTATACCAAGAGTGGAGCATAAGTGACGTCACGTTCTTGGTATACTTAATCTATACATTACCTATGGATTTTTCATTTATCCCTTTTTATCTTGTCGTTCTTTACGCCTTTATTTTTGGCGTGATAATTGGTAGTTTCCTTAATGTTTATATCTATCGTTTTCATACTGGTAAGTCACTTGCTGGCGGGTCGCATTGTTTGTCGTGTACAACACCACTGTGCTGGTTTGACTTGTTTCCGTTGATTTCATATCTAGTTTTACGCGGTCGTTGTCGTTGTTGTGGTTCGTGTATTCCGAGTAGATATTTTTGGGTGGAACTTATTACCGGCCTTCTATTTGTTACGGTCGTATACACATCATCGTCAATAGCGCTGTGGCCAATCAACTTTTTTCTGATGTCATTGCTAGTAATAGTAGCAGTTTACGACCTCTACCATTTTGTCATTCCAGATGAATTTGTTTACACGCTTTCGGCCCTTGCCATAATTTTGGCCGGCATAGGTCTGTATCAGACACATGACCTTGTGGAATTGTTGTGGAATACTCTTGCGTCCTTTCTGGCCTTTGGATTCTTTGCTTCTCTTTGGGCGTATTCAAAAGGTCGGTGGGTGGGTTTGGGTGATGCTAAGTTGGCTTTACCGCTCGGTTTCATTGTCGGGATTGGTGGAGTGTTTTCTATGTTGGTGCTATCTTTTTGGGTTGGCACGGCACTTAGTCTTTTAATGATTGTTGGACAAAAGATTAGGATGAGGGGAAAACTTCGCTTACATTTTATGGACGTCCCCCTTACAATTAAAAGTGAAGTGCCGTTTGCCCCATTCTTCATCCTCGGCTTTTTAGCGGTTTATCTTTTTCAGCTTGATGTGCTTCAACTTTTTGAATATGTGTGGTAATTTTCAGCCCCAGTTTAATAATAAAAAAGTCTGTAGCCACTATGGCTTTGGCCTGATAGAATTATTGGTTACTATTAGCATTATTGCTCTAGTTTCGGCCGTTATTTTGACCAGACAGAGTGCTTTTAATGGGGCAATTTTGTTGCGTAATCAGGCCTACGAGGTGGCTTTTGCCTTGCGTCAAGTGCAGTTACTGGCAGTTAGCGGTACTAGAGATGCGACCAATGCCAATGATCAGCAGTATGGCATTTATTTTAATAAAACAACAACAAATAAAAATAAATATCTAACTTTTAAAGATACTAATAATAACAATCAGTATGATTCTGGTGAACTATTGGCTACAGAACGAATTGATTCCAGATTTGAAATTAGAAATATAATTTCAAATGATAATGCTCAACATGACACCATGTCAATTACCTTCAAACGCCCAAATTTTGATGGCCTCTTTAACGACGGAAATCCCGTCGTTACCGGTTCGGTTTATATTGATATCGCGCGAGTCGGTAATAGTGGCACTGGCGCTGGTGATGTGAAAAGGGTGGAGGTGATGAGCACGGGGCAGATTTCGGTAGTTAATTATTAATCTAATATGTTATCCAAATTTACTCAAAAAAATAATGGCTTCACTCTTGTTGAAATGTTAGTAGCGCTTTCACTTTTTACTATCGTGGTGACAATTGTGGCGGGCTCTATTTTGGTACTAATTAGTGGTAATCAACAAGTGGTCGGGGAGCAGTCGGTCATGGCTAACATGAGCTTTGTTATGGACAGTATGACCAGGGAAATTCGCACTGGAAAGAATTATTATTGTGCCAACAGTTTTGATAATCAGTTGGTAGAAAATGACAATTCAGATTGTTCGACAGGTAAAAATGGTATTTCCTTTGTGGAAGCCGGTAATAGTATCACTGGTTCAAATAACGGAATAATTGCTTATTACTTTGATAGTACTAGCAAAACTATTATGCGAAAGGTTGAAAATAGTAATCCACAGTCAATTGTATCCAATGATATTTATATTAAAGATGCCAAGTTTTTCGTGACTGGAACCAAGTCACTTTCCGATAATAGCCGAGATGTTAATCAACCAACCGTGACCATTGTGATTACAGCTACGGAATCTAGTGTTAGCGGAGAAAAACCCATTACCTTACAAACCACCATCACGCAACGTGAACTTGATCTATGAAAAATTTTTCTAAACAACATGGCTTTAGTTTAGTGGAGGTGCTGGTCGCCATTACTTTGCTATTGCTTATTGTAACTGGTCCAATGAAGATTATTACTGACGCCAATCACAGTACGGCTTTTGCCTCTGAACAGGTCACGGCTTTCTTTTTGGCTCAAGAGGGTCTGGAATTGGCACAAAAAGGTCGTGACGATTTGATGCTACAGTATTTTAATGGCCAATTTAATAGGGGAGGTATAAATAATCCTTGGGAAAAGTTTCAACGCGATTTTAATAAATGTATTAGAAAAAATTGCGGTTTAACTATTAAAAATAATGGTACTGGCGTTGATATAAAAAATTGTGTTAATTTGGCAAATTGTAGATTATATTTAGATTCATCTCCTAGTAGATCAAGTTATGTTCACACAAACGCCGGTGGCAATAAACTAACTTTGTTTACCCGTACCATTCAAATGTTCCCAGCTGGTAATGAAATTAAAGTAGTGTCTACTGTCACCTGGCGGACTGGTTCATTAATTGCTGGACAAAAAGTAGAATTGATAACTTATTTAGAAAATGTCTATGACACCAATTAATTTAAATCGTCAGCGCGGTTTTGCTCTCTTAATGTCTTTGCTTATTATTGGGGTGGTTATTTCAGTGACGATGGCAATTGTGGAACTAAGTTTAAAACAATTGGAATTATCAGTTAGCTCGCGTGATTCAGAAATTGCTTTTGCGGCAGCCAACGCCGGAATGGAATGTGCTAAATTAATTCGTCGTTCTGCTTCAACTACTATTGAAAGTGGTGCCAACACCACCTTTGACTGTTTTGAAACCATCTCATCTGTAGGGAACACTGGTAGTACAATTCACATTCAAAGTGGTGGTTCCAATGGATCAGTTTATAGATATCAGCCAGAAATTGATTGGTCTAGTTCCGATCGTTGTAGTCAAATTGACATGGTGACGATGGTGGTAAATTCAGATGCTAGTGGACCGCTGGTAATTGGTGGTACTGATAATAATTCATTAAAAAAGATATTTTCTGGATATCCAAACGACACCAAATCTTGTGATCCTGGTGGACGATGTACTTTGGTATCGGTTCGTGGTTATAGTGCTAAATGTGCTGATAAATCAAACCCTGGTACCCTAATGCGTGAAATCTTGCTAGAATTCTAAGCATGAATATTATGACTGCTGAGAAAAAGCGCCTCGTTCAATTACGGGCTTTGGTGGCTTATCATCAAAAACGCTATCATGAAGATGATGCTCCAGAAATCAGTGATGAAGCTTATGATTCATTAATGCGTGAATTAGTCAATTTGGAAATAAAAAATTCTGGTAAAACAGGTAAGGTGGCAGAAAAAGTGGGTGGTGAAGCGAGCGAAGCTTTTACAAAAGTACGACACATCGTTCCACAATGGTCCTTTGATAATGTTTTTTCGGCCCAAGAATTGATAGATTGGAAAGATAAATTACAACGTAGATTAAAGGAGATAGACCTCAGGCCGTCTGCAGTTACTTATGTAGCTGAACACAAGATTGATGGTTTGAAATTAGTTTTAATCTATCAGAATGGTGTTTTAATTCGAGCGGTAACGCGCGGAAACGGAATAATAGGTGAAGATGTAACGCATACTGCTAAAACTATCACAGACATACCACTAACATTAGTTTATCCAGTAGATTTAATTTGTGTCGGTGAAGTTTGGTTGGCAAAAAAGGAATTGGAACGAATTAATAAGGAGCGGGAAACAGCTGGTGAACCATTATTTGCTAACCCGCGTAATGCGGCAGCCGGTTCTTTACGGCAACTTGATCCAGAAGTTACCCGTGAACGAAATCTGTCGATGTTTTGCTATGATATTGATTTGTTTGCGGCGGGACGAGCGAAGCTCGCCCCGCCGCAAACCCAATACGAAGAATTGTCACTTCTATCCAAACTAGGTTTACCAGTAAATCCTTATCCACAAAAATGCCAGACGATAGAAGCGGTAATACAATTTTATAATAAATGGCGAGAGAAACACCATGACCTACCTTATGGGGTTGATGGAGTAGTGGTGAAGGTTGATAATATTTCTATTCAACAAGCGGTTGGCTATACCGCCAAGGCACCGCGTTTTGGTATTGCTTTTAAGTTTCCAGCCGAACAGATAACGACGGTGGTTGAGGATATTGGCCTACAAGTCGGTCGGACTGGGGTGGTGACTCCCGTGGCTCACTTGCGCCCAGTCTTATTGGCGGGGTCAATTATAGCTAGGGCGACTCTTCACAATGAAGATCAAATTAAGCGTCTTGATGTCAGAATTGGTGATACAGTAATTTTACAAAAAGCGGGTGATGTGATTCCAGAAATAGTTTCAGTTTTACTTCCGCTCCGTCCTAAAAAAACAAAACCCTATCAATTTCCAAAATTCGTTGCTGGTTGTGGTGGTGATGGCAGTATTGAGCGTATTCCGGGTGAGGCCGTTTATCGTTGTGTGGTGCTTGAATCAGACCATCTCCGTCGCCAGAAACTTTATTATTTTGTTTCTAAACACGCCTTCAACATTGATGGCATTGGACCAAAAATTATTGATGCCTTACTTGACGCCGAAATAATTACTCATCATTTTGATTTGTTTACCTGTACCAAAGAGGATTTTCTGTCTCTTGAAGGTTTTAAAGAAAAAGCGGCTCTCAATGCTGTCACTGCTATTACAAAAGCCAAAACACAGACATTAGCGACACTACTGACAGCGCTTTCAATTGAACAGGTGGGAGAAGAAACAGCTATTTTATTGGCTGAACATTTTGGCACATTGGCACGAATTCGTTCGGCCGGTCTGACTGAATTGGCAGAAATCCACGGCGTGGGTGAGGTGGTGGCTCAGGCGGTGGTTTTATGGTTTGCTAATAAGGCCAATCAGAACGATGTAGATGAATTACTAAAACACGTCACCATTACTTCCACAAATATCCAAAAAAAGGTTACGGCTTTCTCTAATAAAACAATCGTTCTGACTGGTACTCTCAATAACTTCAGTCGTGATCAAGCCAAGAACCTTGTTCGTTTAGCTGGAGGTAAGGTGGCCGGGAGTGTTTCAGTAAAAACAGATTTTGTAGTTGTGGGCAAAGATGCTGGCACCAAAGCAAATGAGGCCACTCGGTTGGGGGTTAAGATTTTAACAGAAGAGGAATTTCGCCATCTTCTAGCGTAATTTTTGCCTAAATGATACTATGTTCACCATGACCAAAGAAGAGATTTTACACTTAGGAACTCTTTCCCGTTTGGCTCTTTTACCAGCTGAGGTGGAAAAGTTTAGTACCGAAATAGATGCTATTTTAGCTTATGTTAGTAAGGTAAAAGATATTATCGCTGACGATGAAATAAAAGGGTCTGTCTTGGGCGCACGGTTTAATGTTTTACGACCGGATGTGGTCACTAATCAACCGGGAGAATATACTGAAAAATTGCTGGCGTCTTTGCCCCAAAGAGAGGGACAGTTTATGCGAGTGATGAAAATTTTGAATCAGGATGAATAAAATATTTTTTCTTTAAAAAGATTAAACAATATGGATAACAAATCAGTTAGTAGTAATAAACAATATCAGAAACCTTTTCGGGAGATGACTGTTTTTGAATTAAGAAAACAATATATCGCTGGTACTCTCTCACCAGTGACGGTTATCACCGAGGCGCTGGCAATTATTCAAGAAAAAGATGAAGAGGGACACGCTTTTTTGGATGTTTATGCTGAAGAAGCTTTAACTTTGGCAAAAGTGGCCGAAATAGAATATAAAACTAAAAGAGAAAATACTCCAGTCCTTCTCGGTATACCAGTGGCTCTAAAAAATAATATTTTAGTCGTTGGTAAAAAAGCCACCGCCGGCTCAAAAATCTTGGAGAATTATATTGCCACTTATGACGCCACTATTGTTACACGGCTCAAAAATGCTGGGGCGATTATTATTGGTGCAACCAATATGGATGAATTTGCGATGGGTAGTTCAACCGAAAATTCCGCTTTTGGTCCGACAAAAAATCCACATGATTTATCTAGAGTGCCAGGTGGTTCTTCTGGTGGTTCAGCAGCGTCGGTGGCTATGGGAGTGGTTCCGGTCGCTATCGGGACTGACACTGGTGGTTCGGTTCGTCAGCCAGCCAGTTATTGTGGCGTAGTGGGATTTAAACCAACTTATGGTGCAGTTTCTCGTTATGGACTAGTGGCTATGGGTTCGTCACTTGATCAAGCTGGACCATTAACCAGGAGTGTGGCTGATGCTGAATTAATTCACCATATTATGGCCGGCCCTGATGCTTATGATGCCACAACCATTACTCCAGATACCTATAGAGTTGTTCCACTTAAGAAAAATTATATTTTCGGCGTTCCG
>Ga0210037_1000874_pt1 | contig 20345 bp, 18 predicted proteins | sample CryGey08umfilter_3_FD_185451 | JGI IMG/M metagenome (GOLD analysis project Ga0210037, IMG submission 185451) | Groundwater microbial communities from aquifer in Utah, USA - Crystal Geyser 4/9/14 0.8 um filter (SPAdes) (version 3) | ecosystem: Environmental > Aquatic > Deep subsurface >...
CGGGCAGTGGAAGAAAGAGATACTGGAACGTGCAGGCAGCCTGTTCGAAGGCAAGCGCGGCCCCAAGCCGGTGAACGAATACAGCGAGCCTGAACGTCTATATGGCGAGATTGGCAAGTTGAAGATTATAGTGGCGATGCGCGGCTTAAAACCAGAATAGGTTCTCAAACCTATCAAATAGCAAGCGAGTATTTGAGCCAAGTCGACAACAAAGCATTCACGCAACTGTAAGGGGGCAATTTGCATATCGTTCATGACGCAATCGTTCATAAGCTGGTTAAAGAAAAACACGGTAAAGCCACTGTCGTGGAGAGGAAAGAAGCTTTGCCAATTACGGATCCAGTGAGGAAGCTGGTTTTGGACATCCACGACTTGTATGCCAGTAGAGCAAGCAAGGGCTATGGGAGATTTGAGAATGACGAACTCAACTATCCAGCGTCCAGCATACTAAGAGCAGCCCTTTTGGAGAAAAAGGTTGAATTCTTTGATGCTTCTAAACAGCTCCTAGGGGTATTGAAAACTAAGGCGGAAACGGTTGCTTTGGCTACTGGCGGTTATGTTCTTATGGCGCATCTATCTAATGAAGCCAAGGTCAATTGGTTCATTGTGGCCATCATTAATAACGTCGACGGGAGCGTCATCAATGATGATTCTCTTGAAATCGTAAAATCGGCGCACGTTGACCTAGAACACTTGCGAGTTGCGGGGCGCGTAAACCTTTCAGATTGGTTTAGTGGCAACGAAGAAACGAGATATGTTGGGTTTCTAAAGCAACGCGGAGAAGTCGCAGACTACTTCAAACTATTTCTCGGATGTAATGAGCTTGTCGCCGACACAGAAGAAACAAAGAAGCTCATCGCAGTGCTCAAGAGTTTTGCAAAGAAAGAGAAGCTTGAGCCGGATGCTGAAGAAAACTTTCTTCGCGCGGCATATGATTACTGCCTCGACTGCAACCAAAACGATAAGCCCCTTAGTCTTGAAGGCCTGTCAAATGCGGTCTGGCCGGACGAGCCCACGAAACTGCAGGCCGAGTTTGTAGGTGACAACGTGCAAATAAGCGATGGCTTCGTGCCGGACGGGCGAAGCATCAAATCGCTTATTAAGATCAAGTCAAAAACAAAGTACTGGAGCCTTGACCTAGATCGCCACGCGTTGTCCAGCGGATTTGCACGCTACAACCTGAAGAAAGGCGAACTAACGCTTCTAAATTTGCCTGATGCGTTGAAAGCAGAGTTAGATCATGAGATGAAAGATGCCAACTAAAGCCACCTGGGACGATCTCGTACTGGTCGTCAGAGGTATATCCAATCGGCAAAATGGTCCCCCAGTTCGGGGAGGTTTCATGATTGCTGATGGAACTGCGTTAAATGCGCTCAAAGCATGTCTTGAGTCGCAATCCGACACGCACGCTCACCTGACAAATAGCGAAGATATCGCCACACTTCATATAGGTCAAACCGTCGAGGTGGAAATTTCACCTCGATTTGGCTTCGGTTTGCTCACCGCAAATACTGGCACACTCCTTCAGGCGCAATTCGCCCTTACTAGAGAGCCATCGAACTATTTGCTGCTTGATGAACTCGTCGGCAAAACAGATAAAGTCGCAGATGATCATCTGTTAGCGAAATATAGGGCTGCACTTGAGTTTATACAAACTTTCAAAAGAGCGGCGGCATTTCTTGACCAAGAGGAGCCGTCGCTTGTCTTTATCAATGACGGCAAATTTGAGGTTCCCATTGAATACGACGAAGAGACATTAAAGGCTTTTGATGTTTCAGCGGCTCGGGGGATAGCTTCTCTATTGCCTATAGGTATGCATGAAAAACAATGCATGTCTATTTTGGCCGATACCGTCATTGACTTTACAGGGCATCTGGCCAGCGAAGATCGTTTTAAGCAACTGTTACTACGTGCGTCAGAATTAAAGAACCGCTTTGAGAAAGGGCAGCAGTTATACGCATCAGGCTTCTCCTACGAAAAGATTCGTGACGAAATCGAAGCGGCTCGCGTCGAGTACTCAGGAAAGATTCACAAGATATTCTCTGATATCCAGAATCAGCTCTTGGGCATCCCAGTCGCCACAATTATAGTAGCTACACAAATGAAAGAGCACGCTCAGATAGATGGGAATTTCTGGACGAGCATCGCAGTTTTGGTGGGCTCTTTTGTTTTCATGTTACTCATGCATTTTCTCCTGAGAAACCAAAAGCAAACGCTCGAAGTAGTTGGTATTGAGATTAAGCGTCAAAAGAATAAGCTTGAAAAGGAGCCTGCCGCCCTTGCTTTGAATTTCGTGGACACGTTTGACGCGCTCGAAAAAAGATATCAGACGCAATTGATAATATTGCGGATCATTGATTTTGTCGTTTTCTTTGGCTTCGCGTTATCGGTTTTCTTCTTCTACAAGCTGAGTGCGCCAACTCAGTCTTGGCTACATAGTCTTTGTCAGGGGCTATTTTGACAATGAGTAATGTTGAAAACGCTGTCTGCTGAATTTCGACGTAGCCCCGGTATGGCTATAGCATCGCGACTCGATCTAAAAGCGCTACAGGAGTTTCTAGCAAGAAATTAGGATCGTTGCAGGGGAGTGTCGCTCGATGCAGCTATCTCCACGCCATCGCGCATAAGACGAGTACGTCGTACGGTCTCAGACCCTTTGTGCTTGATTTCGAGATGAACAGACGTCAATTCTTTTTCCTTGCCGCCAAAGACATCAAACAACGCCTTAAGAAAGCCGACATTACCAATAGCTTGAGGTGCAGGCGTTGGGTTGTTGCGCACGGATGGTACGGTTGATGGGAAGAGATAGATGCATGGGGGAGGAAGTTTGTATTCTCCCAACTCAAATGCTTTTGCGCCTTCGAGCTTGGGACATGGTCTCGCTGTCGTTCCGCAGAGCACGTCCCAAATGACTAGGCCATCTACTACTTGTGAGCGATCAATAATTTCGGCGCTTAACCGAGTATGAATTCCAGACCAGGCGTTATGCCTAGGGTCTGCTCCCTCATTCTGGCAAATACTCCAAATGATGAATTCATTTGCGTTGGCAGGCCGGTCAAAAATATTTGTATTATTTCCATCGAGGCAGCCTTTCAATTCAATTATCGCCGTCCGCTCATTAGGAAGGCGAACCTGATAATCATGACGGTTCGCTTCGCCGGCTGATTGCCAATCTGCAATTGCACCCTTCACCTTCATATAATCCAGCACAGCAGAAACGAAAGCACGCTTGTACTTCATGGTTGCTGCTTGCTGTCCGCGTACACGTTCGATAGCTCCACGAAAAAGCCCGCTTTGATAGAAATCCTTCTCGTCCAAGCCGTGATCACCCAGTTTGTGCGCCTGCTGTTTCAGAACTTCAGCAAATTCGACTATGAGTTTTCGCAACTCAGGATTCATTTCGCAAAGTGTAATTGGCGAACTCATAAGAAAACCTTTTTGCTTTAATATGGTTGCGATCTTAGCTTAAACTTTGACATTCCGCTCAGTTGCGCACCAATGGATGCACATAATTCATCGTCATGGTCGATACTGTAAATAAAGAGAAGCGCAGCCAGATCATGTCGCTGGTACGTGGGCAGGACACAAAACCCGAAATGATAGTTCGCCGTTTAGTGTTTAGTTATGGCTACCGGTACCGCTTGCATGATTCAAAGCTTCCGGGAAAACCGGACTTAGTGTTTTCAGGGAAGCGCAAAATTATTTGCGTAAATGGCTGTTTTTGGCATGGGCATAATTGCTCGCGAGGCAATCGACTTCCAAAATCAAACGCTGACTACTGGCGTTCCAAGATCGATCGTAATCGCGAACGCGATGCGACAAATGCTGCAAAGCTTGAGTCTGATGGCTGGAAAGTTCTGATAATCTGGGAATGCGAGCTAGCAAATATTGAACGGATCATCTCGCGTATACGCAGTTTTTTAGGCTAGGTAGAAGACATGTTGTCGCAGCAAGTGAGAAAAATCTAACGCCGCGTTGGCAGAGAGATCATATTTCCTTTGCTAGTACTGACAGAAGGTGTCGCGCAAGATATCGGGCGACGGGAACTGCTACTGCATCTCCCATAGCCTTATAGCCATCGTTATAGGTTCCTGGCAGCTTGAACGATTCTGGAGCCCCCATGAGGCGAGCGGTTTCCCGAATGGTGAGAAGTCGGGTAAACATCTTCCCGCCACGCTTTATCACCACAAACTGCCGACTGCTGCCGCCCTTTGGTGTTCGAAGACATCCCGCTACGCCGTCAAAACGAAGCTCAAGCACCTGTGTATTGTTTCGAGTCCGTTTGTAACCTGGCGCAACACTCACGCCTTCTTGATCAAGCAACGTTCTATGGTGTTTGGGTATCAAACGCAGGTTTCGGTCCGCATCTTTTTGCTCGTTACATTGAGCATCCCACTCAATAATATCTGCTAGGTCTTTCTTGCGCTTTGGTGGCTGAGGCATATTCCACCATACCCAACCGTCCATGTCCTTTGCAAATTTTACGACAAAACTTGGATGCATCCAATTTGGCCCATCCGCCAATAAGGCATCGGGAATAGAAATATCATCTAGGACTGCAATGACAAAAACACGAGGACGTGATTGAGGGACCCAATGCACCGCATCAAGTACGATCGCACCGACTTTATAGCCCCGTGACATCAGCGCTTCGTGCAATATGCGGTAATGGCGCCCGTTATCAACCGATATAAGTCCGGTGACATTTTCTGCCACTAACAGTGGAGGACGACTCTGCATTTCGTCTATAACGCGGAGCCACTGCCAGACCAAGCCGCTACGCTCTCCATGGATTCCAGCCGTCAACCCCGCCAGTGACAAATCCTGACAAGGGAAACTGGCCCAAGAGAGTATTGCCTCTGGAAGTTCATTCCCGGTCACATCGGCAATCGACCCTAAGTGGAAATGCTTGTCACCATGGTTGGCCGTATAAACAGCTGACTTTTTCTCACAAATATCGTTTGCCCACTCCGCCTTGAAATATGATTTCAACGCATGGGCAACCAGACCGCTGCCTGCGAAGAATTCTAGGTAAGCTGGTTTTCCAAATCGGGTATTTCCGGGGGTACCACGCTGCCCGGCACTTTCAGATTTTTTGCTGGGCGCATTTCGGCTGGATGAAACTATAGGCACTCCAGAAGGAGTGTTGTCGCGCCGGTCAAGGCAAGGAGCCCCGATATTAGTGTCCATTCCTCATTCTCCCGTCAGAGCAATTCATACTCTTTGTGTTTGTTACCGCCAAAATTGCTATTGCCTGAACTACTCAATTTTGGTGGCATGTAAATTCGTGTCGTCCCGTCTCGGGGTATCATTTTTTATTGGATCGGCCCTTGGCAAGCAGGCATGTCCAGTTAAGACTTAATTTTCTTGCTTGAGCGGTAAACACTTAAATGGCTAACGTTCGTCCCATCTTCAGAGAGATGGCTTGTCCGAATTCCAAACTTTGCAAGCGCATTACGGAAATCTAATCCGTGATCAGCTGCTTCGCCAACCAAAACGGCGATAACAGCGTATTCATCAGGAACGTTCCCTTTTTTTGCATAATTGGAAATTGAATTCGGACGCACACGGATCAATGCCGAAAACTCATTGATTGTTAACCCGGCCTTTCCCAGATGTCGGCGAAATTCTTTGTAGTTCACAGTTATACTCCGTGAGTATCTCTCATAATTATATGAGAAATACTCACGACCTTCAAACGCTTTTAGTTTTTCGGCGCGAACACTCATCTGTTCGAAGCGTTACTTTGAAATGGCATTGGTATCCAGTAACTTGTTTCTCTCCATAGAACTTTAAATCCATCCTGACTATCCGAAGAATTCAGTGTTGTTGCGCATTTTCCCGCGCTTCTCGGTAACCCATGAAAATACGCCAAAGCCACTGATAACCACCGTTTTCTAAACATATCTCCCTCGCCACCGTCCTGCATCAGCGCCAGCATTTCTGCTTCCAGCTTCTTCTTTCTATGTAGCAGAGCCTTTTCTGAACTAGCTTTGGGCAGCGCAATATCAGCTCCATGCTTATCGCGTAAATAACAGACAAATCCTGACACCGCCGCACGTTGCCCTGGTGTCCGTTCCAGATAGCTATTCAATACATTCTGATTTGGTGGCATTCGTCTCATTTCTCGTCCTTTGAGTAGCAAGGCTGCCGCAGGCGTCATAGAAAGCCGGATCGAGCGTAGAGTTGTGCTGCCGTTGCCAAGGTCAACCATTAATGTCTTGAGGTAGCCATCCAAAAAGCTTCTTTCTTTCGTACTCTTCCCGACCTTATCAAGCGTGGCCACAATACGACGCTGGTCTGAATCTTCTTGTTTGGACAAGCTATCTGGTACGACCAAATTTGCTTCCTGCATCCACTTCATGGGGAGCAAGGCGCGGCGCAGACGCAACGTCCCAAAATGTTTCAACAACGCTGCAAATTCAGGAATGGCTTTCCAGTGTTTTTCAATTTCCAGAAAGAGCGGCAGATAGCGTTTCAAAGAAATCGCCGCCTTGTGATTCCCGACTTCTTCGCCGAGCCATTCTCCGAATGTACGAAAATGCTCCACCATTGCCGGAGCAGATAGCGCAGCACAATCCATCTTGATTCGCTTTTCTAGTAATCCACGCCAGTAGCATGCCTCGCACTGCTTGCCTCTGCCGGCGGGCATAGGCTGCTCACATTCAGGACAAGGAACCTCACCTTGCTCATAGCAGGTTTTGCACAGCATGCGTCCATCCTCAGCATGTTCCAGTATCCGATTGCGGTGACACGCCTCACAGACTCCATGATCAACGCGAGCGCAGCTTGAACAAACACGACGATCATGTCCCAGCCGGGATACGCGGGTCAGGCGCTTGGATGGTTTGCCGCAAACCTCACAGGGCTCTGGTTCACGAAAGTAGGTTGCGCAATGACCGCACACCGGCCCGTATTCAGTAACTTTTCCGACCCCGTAACCTGTCTTACCACACCGAGCACATGGCTTGGCAATCTGGCATTTCTGACAAATTGCATTGGGATCACTTATCAGCAACTTTGCAAAGTTCCCGCACTTAGGGCACAAACGCCGTTTGAACTTTCGCGCATAACAAGTGCTACAGTATTTATGGCCCTTGTGAACGCGCCATATCTGGGCAACGTCCTTGCCGCATTCATCGCACCTTTGAGTAGCTGGGGCAGGTGTGTTCATCGCTTTGTCATTTCCAGTTTGCGTTGCAACCTGGCCATCATTTTCATGACTTCGTGTCGTGGACGCGGACCGGATAATTTGCGCGCTGGCTTACTGGTGCGGATTCTCGACTTGTCTGGCAACGCCGAGGCTATCTCAAGAAGCAATTTGGGAAGCGTCTCGTCTTTTCCGCAGAACGTTTGCAATGCAATGCCGGATTGCTTCAAAGCAAGTTCAAATTGCTCCTGTCCAGCCATCATCAATGGGTAGAGACTTTCTAACAGCTTCTGGCGGTCATGCGTTCGTAGCATCTCGATTCCAGCACCCACAATCACAGGCAAACCTTCTGGCAAATGCACACCTAGCTGCTGAAGAAAGTCGGTCAAAATTTCGTTTTCGCTTCGGCTGGCGCGTCGTATCAGGGAAGCAAAGAAGCTGGCGATTTCAAACCAATGATGGGCATCAATAGTTTCTCCCAGATACTGTCCTTGACCGTGAAGCGCAACATGATCAGCCATACTCTGAAAAGCCTGCGCACTTGCAACGCATGGAGTTGCGATGGCATTGCGCAGATCGGCTTTGCAAGTTGCACATAAGCTGACCTGCTGGTCTTCTGCTAATAGTCGGTGCGGCTCTACGGGTGCATCGCAGACGTGGCAACGATCGTGCAACGCGCATCCGTGTTTCTCGCAACCCACATGCCAGGCAAAGCGCCAGTGAAGTCGAAAGTAAGGGGTTGAGTCCTCCGTCAAACATGCGGGGCAGTATTGAAGTCCGCTACGACGCTTGGTGTTTCTTGCCCCCAGGGTCAGCATCCATGGCCACACCGCTTTCTCTGGTGGATTGCCGCCAGCAATATGACTGGCAACTGGATAAAGGGTTGCCGCTCTCAAGGCTTCCTTCGTGATGCCGGATACAGCGCAAAGCGGCTCGATCCGTTCATCGTCAAGAAAGCGGTCTGCATCCTGAGTCCAGATTCTCCACTTCGGCCAGACATCGCCCGTCAGTACCAGCGGATCGCATCCCTGAGTGAGCGCTGCGCGCACCAGCCAAGACGAAATTATTTCGTCAGGCAGCAACGGTACGCGAATCGCCCATTGTGAAGTCACGCTAGCAACTCCCTGATGCCGCGTGTTGGCCGTAACCATGCCTTGCTCTCAATGATAGATTTGTCGATCTGTTCTTTTCCATTTTGGATCGCCTCCGTAGCACATTCAATCAACAACCGATGTAGGTTGCCTGTATTGCCCTCGGAAATGGTGTGCAGCAAGCTGGCCAGTTCAGGCGTGTGCAGTTTGGATGGCTTCTTGAGTGGCAACACTTTCTCAAACCCAGCCAGCAATTGCTGGAAGTCTTTGTTTAGCTCCCATAGTGGCAGTGTCATCACATCGAACCGGCTGGCATGCTGTGGGTCGGTATGCAGCACACGCACAGCTTCACGCGTACCCACGCCTACAATGGGGATCGCAAGCTCATTGCACAGCAGCTTGATCGCGTTCATGACCTCACGCTGCTTTACCGGCGTGCCGGTGAGCAGTGAATGGAACTCATCAATGATGAGCATTCGGGTATGGCACATGCGGAGCAGGTGGATGACCTGATACCTGAGCTTCGTGGCAGGGTCAGTTGCCCGGTAGGGAGTAAAGAAGCACTCAAGAATGGAAACATATAATCCCTTCTCGTCAGCGCTGGGTGGAGCTTGAGAAACAATCACCGGTTTTACGGGCTCAGCATCTTCGTTGACGTAACCCTGGCCGCACAATTCACGGAAACGCTGAACGACAGTCGTCTTCCCGTTGTTCGATTCGCCAACGATCAGCAAATTTGGCATGCGCGGGCGAACTGGCTTCTGAAGCAAGCCTTGCAGGGTATCTAGGATGTGCTGCGCGGATTTGTTGCTAATCCAGCGCGGCTGATCCATGAAGGCAATCCGCTCACTGTCGGTCATGCCCATGATGTGCCGAAAGTCAGGGTGGATGTGTTCGTAGTTGTTCGTGCTCATGCGATGTCTCCGAATGAATCAATATCCCCATCGACCAACCCGGCAAACAGTGTCGGTGGTGCAACAGGGCTTCGAACAGGCTGTTGTGGCAAGGGTGCCGCAGGGGAAATCTTTTTCTCGTGCTCCTTGCGCCGCTGGTTTGAGCGGCGAGCTTTCTTAGACCTTTCCTTGGACTCATCAACCTGGCTGCGCAGTTCGGTGATGGCATGCAGGATCTGATGCTCGTTGACGCTTTTCTTGCCTTCGCGCTTGAGTGCATCACGTGCCTGCTGGTATTCCCAGATGCTCATCGATGGCAGTGCCTGATCTGCGAAGGGGACTTTGAAATATTGTTTGAGGTCGGGATCGAAGAACCATACGGTGCTGATGTCTCGCGGATCGCGCCGGAAAATGAATTCTCGTTTCTTGCCCTTGACCTCCGGATCTTCCGCGTTAATCCACTGACGAAGTACATCTGCGTAATAGGTCATACCTTCGATGGTGACGCCAAAGGTTTGTACGGTACGGCGGAAGGAAGGGAGAAAATCCAAGAGGACGGTCAAGCGATCCGCAGGTCGCGCAGGAAGACCTACGCCCTGACTCTCAGTATTTCCGAAAACACCAATCTCCCATTTACGAAGAGGTGACATGCCGATACCGCTATGCATGCGCTGGTGGTAAACCTTGCAAATCAGAGTGACCAGCCATGTCTCAAACTCAGACTTGGTCATCACGGCTTCTTTTTCAGAGTTGTAGCCTTCCTTGTCCTTGATGGACGAGAACGTGGTGCCAGGCAGATCATGTATTTCACGAAGCAGTGTTCCAAGCACGCGTTCGATATGTCCACCATAACGTGGCTGCTTCACTGGACGATATTCAAGGTTGATGCCATACATCAGGCATGACTGCTGGAAGTTGTTAGAACGAAAATCCGCACCGTTGTCCACATGAATAGTTTTGGGGAATCCCCACACTGGCCATTGAGCATCGACTTTATGCAGCAACAGCCATTCGTCTTTTGGTAGAACTGAATGAGCCACACACATTGCGACAGAGGTTTCAGAAGGTGGGTCAAAAGACATGTAGTAGCCCGTCACGACGCGGGTATCAATGTCCATCGACAGAGTAATCCAAGGCCGTCCGATAGGCTTTCGATATATATCGTCAACCAGAATAATGTCGGCTGGTGTGTGATCGATTTGAACAACTGCCAGCGGGAAATTGGCGTTTGGGAAACTACCAGGCGCTGGAAGAAATTTGTTTTTGGCCTTTTCTTTATAACCACGACCGCGTAACCGCTGCTTTTCTGTCACCTTCCCTATGCGCGCACGTATGGTGCTCGGACTTGGCGCTTCGATACCGCGCTGCTGGCAGCGGCGAAGTACTTCTGTCACAGTTTTCTGCGGAGTTGAGCGCTGATTGGTTAGATAGAAATCCTTGATCACTTCATCGATCACTTGTTCGGCAAATACAGGGATTCGGCTCTTGCCTTCTTTCCAGCCGCGTTTCTGAGGGATAAGCGCAGTGATGACACCGATGGCATTATATTTTTGCAGCCATCTGTAGAGGGTGGCAGTATCGGAGCCAACCTCCTTAGCGCGTTGCGCAACATCATGCCGTCCCATCATCGTCATGGTGAGAAGCGGCTTGATCGCTGCGTAGCGTTGTTGTGCGATTTTCCAGTCTTCATCAGCAATTCCATCGATATCCTCCGTTGCCTGCGCATTATCTGCAACAACGGGACTAAGCTCATTGATTCGAAGCGGGGTGCTGCGACCGGTTTCAACTTCCACGCCAATAATAGAATCGAAGTCCAGCACCTCTGTGATGCGGAATATGGAATTGCCATGCTGAACGAGTCCGCCTGCCTGAATATCAACGCGTTTGCGAACTGGCTCGAAGGCTTCTTTCATCAAATCCACTTCGTGTTCGGTTTTATTATTCATAGGTGGGCACCCATAGTTCAGTGAAGTCGTTCAGAGGGAGTGAAATATCGCAGTCGAGTTGGCGCGTTGCGAGTAGATGCCAAATGTGCGCAACACCCTCAGGCTTGTAGATGCCCATAAAGTGTTTGGCCAAGAGGTAGTGAAATGGAGCGCCGCCCATCTGCCGTACGCTTTCGATCACGCACTGCGTTTCTTCGATCGGGAATTGCGTACGCTTGTACCGGTCAAGGAAGCGGATATTTTCAAGCACCTGATCGCGGATCCGGGATTCGTCATGAATATGGAAATCCCATCCCTGTTCTTTGGCGTAGCGATAAGCAGCCTTCCATTTTGGCAACCACTCGCGCCAGTGCTGCTTCCATTCTGTGTAAGGTTTCACCTCGACAAGAAGTGGCTTTGGGTATTCCCCGTAGCCCATGTTACCCAAGCGGTAGTACACGAGGAAGTCAGGAGTGTAGGTGTACGTTTGTCCATTGTTGGCAACGAATGGAATCTGAATCGGCTGCGGGATAACCTCCAAAACCGTGAGACAGAATTCTTTGCGGATTAAGAAATCGCGTTCCAGCGTGGATTCGAACTGTATGGCAGTCTCACCCCGAAAGGCGTAGATTCCTGAAACGCTACGGCGAGTTGTGCCAATGCGCCGCATTTGTCTTGGAGATTGAACTTCGTCGCAGCTATTTCCCATAAATTGCACCTCAGTCGTGCCTAATTGATGAATATCGTCGCAATAAATTCGGAAATAAGCGGCGTAACTAGTTGAAAGTTGGTTAACATTATCGCATCTATTTCAACAAATGACAGTGGCAGCAATCCGCGACCCGGCGAAATCTCCGTCGCGATGCACGGCGTTTTATTTCTGGACGAACTGCCGGAGTTCGACCGCAAGGTGCTGGAGGTTTTGCGCGAGCCGCTGGAGAGCGGGCGCATCACCATCTCACGCGCCGCGCGGCGCGCCGATTTCAAGGCGCAGTTCCAGCTTGTGGCGGCGATGAACCCCTGTCCCTGCGGATACCTCGGCCACTTCAACGGCAAGTGCCGCTGCACGCCGGATCAGGTGGCGCGCTATCGCGGCAAAATTTCCGGCCCTTTGCTGGACCGCATCGACATCCAGATCGAAGTGCCCGCCGTGCCGCAGGAAGATTTGCTTAAACAATCCGATGGCGAAAGCAGTTCCGCCATTCAGGCGCGCGTCGAAGCCGCGCGGCAACGCCAACTGGCGCGCCAGAACAAGCCGAATGCACTGCTTTCGGTCACCGAGATCGAAACCTGGTGCACGCCCGATGCACAGGGCGAAGCGCTGCTGCGGCAGGCGATCACACGCCTGAATCTATCGGCGCGCGCTTACCATCGCGTGCTCAAGGTGGCGCGCACCATTGCCGATCTGGCGGGCAGCGAAAATATCCTGACCGCACATATTGCCGAGGCAGTGCAGTATCGGCGCATGGACAGATCAAATTAGGGAAACTCTGATTAAGTCCTCATTCGTCATTCCGGCGAAGGCCGGAATCCAGTGTTTTGCGAGCATCCGCTTCGCGGATTGCCTGCTTACCCCGCTTCAATGGGCTGGACACCGGCCTTCGCCGGCGTGACGGACTTAATCAGACCCTCCTTAGAGAGCAATAGAACTGAGGTAATGTTATGTCTCAAATGTCCGGCGATCATAAACAGCCGCAGCCAGTTTTAGCGCCGCCCCCCATTGTCCCGAAAAAATTCCTGACCAATCAGGGCGACAACACCCTGAGCAAGCGGCTGGAGAAAATCCTGCCGCAGACGCACGACTTCGGTTGCCTTGTCGGTTACTTTTTTATCAGCGGATTTTTCCGGCTCTATCCCGCGCTGGAACAGGTAAAGAAAATCCGCATCCTCATTGGCCTGAAAAACGAACAGGTCATACACTATGTGTGATTGATGAACAGGAAAACCAGTCAGAACCAAAGCTGATTTGCTCGATAGGACTGGCATAATCAATCGACATCGTAAGGAGAAGAACCATGAACATGAACTACAAACCCTATATCACCCGCGACCCCTCGATCTGCGGCGGTGAACCTGTCATCACCGGCACACGGATAGCAGTGCGCACCATCCTCGCCAGTCTGGCAGAAGGGATGAGCACGGAAGAGCTCTTGGTGGATTTTCCGACGCTCAGCCGTGATGCCGTGCGTGCCGTTGTTGCCTTTGCGGCAGTATCGGCAGAAGAAGACCTGCCCTTGCCGGCAACCCCGGTTCTGGCATGAGGCTGGAAAAAGCAGTTAGGCATTTTTCAGTTACAGGCGTAATCTCTACGCATGAAAGTATCTGAGCTATTGCGACTGTTGGATAAGGATGGTTGGCTGGTCGTGCGTCAACGTGGTAGCCATCGCCAATTACATCACAATACAAAACCGGGTACCGTTACTGTTGCTGGAAAACCGAGCGTAGATGTCCCTCCCGGTACATTAAACAGTGCGCTTAAACAGGCTGGCTTAAAGGAGTAATTCCATGCGTTACATGGTCGTTATTGAAAAAGGAGCTTCCAGTTACGGTGCTTTTGTTCCAGATTTACCCGGCTGCATCGCCGTTGGAGAAACAGAAGCAGAAGCACTTACACTTATTGAAGAAGCCATCCAGTTTCATCTTGAAGATATGAGGAATGGCGGATTTCAAATCCCGCAGCCTGCGTCAAAAAGCACTTTTGTGGAAGTGGCTCTGGCTGCCTGACTCGTTAAGAAAACGCGGATTAAATAAGCCGTTCGCCCTGAGCTTGTCGAAGGGTGGGTTCTAGCAAATTGATTGTTAATAGATTTAATCCGATCATGGTTCGACAGGCTCACCACGAACGGATTAAATCCGCGTTTCCTTAAGTGTGCGATCACCCTCAGGGTAGTGTATGTCCCAAATGTCCGACGACCATAATCAACCGCAACCGGTTTCCGCGCTACCGCCCATTGCCCCGAAAAAATTCCTGACCAATCAGGGCGACAACACCCTGAGCAAGCGGCTGGAGAAAATCCTGCCGCAGACGCATGACTTCGATTGCCTTGTCGGTTACTTTTTTATCAGCGGGTTTTTCCGGCTCTATCCCGCGCTGGAACAGGTAAAGAAAATCCGCATTCTCATTGGCCTGATGAATGAACAGGTCATACACGGCTTGATCCAGATTGCCAAAGACTCCCCGGAAGAAAACCCCCCGTCCACTGCCGAGGTTAAAAACACCTTTGGCGGGATGCTGCGCAGGGAACTGGTCGAGGCACAGGATTCGCTTGCCATCGAGACCGGCATCCAGAAATTTATCGAGTGGATTCGTTCGGGCAAGCTGGAGGTAAAGCTGTATCGGGAGCAGAATATCCACGCCAAGATTTACATCATGACCCCCGAACAGGCCACGCCTGATGTGCATCACGGCTACGTCATTACCGGGTCAAGCAACCTGTCCCATAGCGGGCTGGAAGGCAATCTGGAATTCAATGTCCTGCTCAATGAACCGGAAGAGCACGACTACGCGCTGCATCGTTTCAACGAGCTTTGGGCGGATGCCGTGGATGTGAAGGATGTCCACGACACCATTATCGACACGGTGGAAAAAGAATCGCCCTTTGCCTTTTTTACCCCGCACGAACTCTACCTCAAGTTTCTGGCGGAATATTTCCGCGACTATTTGGGCGACCGCACCAAGCTGACCTTGGGAATGTTGCCGCAAACTTTCAAAAAGCTGCAATACCAGGAAGATGCCGTATTCACCGCGCAGCAGATGCTCAAAACCTACGGCGGCGTCTTCATTGCCGACGTGGTGGGCTTGGGCAAAACCTACATGTCGGCATTGCTGGCGCTACAGCTTGATGGCCGCTGCCTGGTTATCGCGCCGCCCAGCCTGCTTGATGAAAACAGCCCCGGCTCATGGCGTAACGTGTTTCGTGATTTCGGCATCCCCGGCCACAAGTGCGAGTCTATTGGCAAACTCGAAGAACTCCTGGAACAAGGCGTTGAAAACTACAAATACGTTTTCATTGATGAGTCCCACCGCTTCAAAGGCGATTCGACCCAGCGTTACGAATTGCTCACGCGCATCTGCCAGAACAAGGGCGTTATTCTGGTTTCCGCCACCCCCTACAACAACACGGTTGACGATATCTACAGCCAACTGAAACTATTCCAGCCGCCCCGCAACAGCACCATCCCTGGCTTGCGCAATCTGGAAGCGTTTTTCGACATGCTGCGGAAAAACCTCAAGGGACTGCATCGTCTCGATGATGCCGAGGCATACATCACGGCAGTCGGGGAAAATGCACAAAAGTTGCGGGATCATGTGCTCAAATACGTCATGGTTCGGCGCACGCGCAGCGAGATTGAGGAGTACTACGGCGACGACTTGAAGAAACAGAATATCTGGTTTCCCCAGATCAACGATCCCGTTCCCTTGCTTTACCAGCTTAACAAGACGGAAAGCGCCGTCTTCACCAGCACCTTGGAACGTATCACCAGCGCCGATTTTCATTGGGCACGCTACCAGGCACTGAACCCAGACTATTACACTGGGAAGACTGAAGACCGCGCCGTGCAGGGGCAGCGCAATCTCGCCAAATTCATGAAAATCCTGCTGGTGAAGCGGCTGGAAAGCAGCTTCTACGCATTCGGTAAAACCCTTGATCGGTTCATCAATACTCACGAGCTTGTCTTGCAAGCCTTCGATGAAGGCGTCGTTTATACCAGCAAAAAATATAGCCACAAGGTGCTGGAGTTCATGGAGGATGGCGACGATGCCGCCATTGAAAAACTCATCCTGGCAGAGAAGGTAGAGAAGTTTTCCGCTGCGGATTTCACCCCGATTTTTCGCCAGCATGTTGCGTCTGACTTGGACACGTTGCGCGCGATCAAGCGATCATGGGAAAGCGTGACGCGCGACCCAAAATGGATAGAGTTCAAGCGCGAACTCTCTTCGAATCCGGGATTCACAACGGGTAAGCTGATCATCTTTAGCGAGTTTGCCGACACTGCCCGTTATCTGGCGGAACGCATCCAGAAGGAAGTTGAACCCAAGACCCTGCTGTTTAGCTCGGACTCCAGCCCCGAACAGCGCCGCGACGTTATCGCCAGCTTCGATGCCAACAGCAAAGGGCGCGGCGATTTCCGCATCCTCGTCACCACGGACATTCTCGCGGAAGGCGTGAACTTGCATCGTTCCGCCACGGTCATCAATTACGACATCCCGTGGAACCCCAGCCGCATGATGCAACGGGTTGGGCGCGTGAATCGCGTCGGCACTAAATTCAAGACCATCTTCACCTACAACTTCTTCCCCACCGACGAAGGCAACAGTGAGATTGCGCTGAAAGAATCCGCCAAATCCAAGATTCATGCCTTCATCAAACTGTTGGGCAACGATGCGCGCCTCTTGACTGGCGATGAGGAGATTACCTCACACAATCTTTTCGACCGGATCAATACCAGGAAAGCCGCCGAAGGCGACGAGGCCGAGTCCAAGAGCTACTTGAAATATCAGCGCCAGATTCTCGAAGTGAAAGAAAAACAACCGGAATTGTTCAAGCGCATTCTCGCGCTGCCGCGCAAGGCGCGCTCGACCCGCTTGCACGCGCCGGAACCGGCCTCGGCGGATAAACCGGATACGGCACCGATGCCGGATCGTCCCGCTGTGATTACCTATTTTCGCCAGGATCGGCTGGATAAATTCTTTCGCGCCCATGCCCATACGGGCTTTGCCGAAGAGCTGGATTTCTTCACGGCAGCCGAAACGCTTGAAACCACGCCCGACGAAGCCAGGCAGACTATCCCGCCGGAACAGTTCTATCCGCTACTGGACAAAAACAAGGCTGGATTTCAAACTGCCACCAGCCCCACCATCGAAAGCATCATGCCCGCTACCGCATCCGGTAGCGGCAACGAGGCGATTATCTTGAAGCGGATGCGCGCGCGAGATTTTCGCAACTGCGATGCCTTCAAAGCGGAAGATAAAAAATTCGTCAAACAAGTCGAGCAGATTATTTCGGAAGGCCGTGTCGGCAAGCACACCATCCGCAAGATCAAGGAGGCATTCGATAAAACCGCCGCCCCGCTCGAAATGCTGGCGATACTGCGCAATGAAATTGCCGACCAATATCTGCTGGGCACACCACAAAAAACGGACAGGAATACATCATCCGCGCCACGGGAAGTGATTCTTTCCTCATACCTGCCTTAAGGAATTTCACACCCAATGGACAAGACCACTGCACAGCGCATCGTAAGCAAAACCTTCAAAGCCGCCTTTGAGCGCAACCGTTTTCGCGACTTCACCAACGAGCTCTGTAATGGTTTCGATGAGGGCAAAGCTGTACGATGGCCACATCAATACGTTAAAAATGCTTACAAGGAACAGGTCAGTCATTTTGAGCGTATTGCCTCATATATTGCGCCTGATAATCAGACCTTGGACGTATTGGTCGTTCACCTAAGAAGCGATTCAAGTTTAGAGCGTGCCCGCTCCGTTCTACGGAACTTTGCTGCTGACTATCTGGCCAACCGGGGCGGTAAGGATGCCGCATTAATCGCTTTCGTTTCACAATCAGAAAAGCAGTGGCGTTTTTCGTTTGTCAAAATGGAATACGCCACAAAAGAAGGTGAAAACGGAAAAATCAAGCTCACGACTGAGCTCACCCCGGCGCGCCGCTTTTCCTATCTGGTCGGGGCAGATGAGGAATGCCACACCGCCCAGAGTCGTTTTCTGCCATTGCTGCAAAACACCTCCGACAAGCCCACGCTCGCCCAGATCGAAAATGCCTTCAGCGTCGAAGCGGTTTCCAAGGAATTTTTCAAGGAATATGCACGCTTGTTTGAGACCACCGAGGCCGCGCTGACGGCATTGGTAAAAAAAGACAAAACGCTACGCGCCGACTTCGAGGCCAAGCACGTCAACACCGCAGACTTCACCAAAAAATTGCTCGGCCAGATCGTCTTCCTCTATTTCATTCAGAAAAAAGGCTGGCTCGGCGTGGACAAGGGCGGCAAATGGGGCGATGGCCCGCGACACTTTTTGCGTCAGTTGGCTACTCAGGCCATCGAAAAAAAGCAGTGCCTGTTTAATGACGTATTGGAGCCACTGTTCTACGACACTCTCGCCACGGATCGCGGGCATGAGGCATGGTGCGAGACCTTCCAATGCCGCATCCCGTTCCTCAATGGCGGACTGTTTGAACCCTTGGCCGGATACGATTGGGAGAATACCGAGATCACCCTCCCGAACACCCTGCTGACCAACCGCGAAACCAGCGAGGCGGGCGACATGATCGGCACTGGCATCCTCGATGTGTTTGACCGCTACAACTTCACGGTCATGGAAGACGAGCCGCTGGAAAAAGAAGTCGCCATTGATCCCGAAATGCTCGGCAAGGTATTCGAGAATTTGATCGAGGAAAATCGGCGCAAAGGGCTGGGCACGTTCTACACCCCGCGTGAGATTGTCCATTACATGTGCCAGGAAAGCCTCATCAACTATCTGGACACCGCGCTCAATCACCCTTTGAAGCCTATCGGCATGGTCGCACCGGCGCCGGAAACGCCGCCACTTTTTGTGGATTCCGACGAGCTGCCGAAAGCTCCAAGCGGCCAGCAGGAATTTCTTGAAGCTACCACCCGCATACTGGTGCCACGTGATGAGCTGACAGAATGGATAGGCCAAAGCGACCAGTTCGCCCATTACGCCGCCGCCATTGCCGCAGGCACGAAGGGCGACCATTACCCCAAGCCACCCGCATCCATCCGCAAATATGCCCGCGAGATAGACGAGCTGCTGCGCGACATTACCGTATGCGATCCCGCTGTCGGTTCCGGCGCTTTCCTGGTCGGCATGATGAACGAAATCGTGCGCGCCCGCATGGCGCTGACCCCGTACTTTCCCCCTCTCCCCGTGGGAGAGGGCCGGGGTGAGGGTCGCACCGCCTACCACTTCAAACGCCGCGCGATTCAATACTCGCTTTACGGCGTGGACATTGATGCCGGTGCGGTCGAAATTGCCAAGCTGCGCCTGTGGCTTTCGCTCGTCGTGGATGAAGAGGACGTGCAGCAAACCAAACCGCTGCCGAATCTGGATTACAAAATTGTGGCCGGTAATTCCTTGATTGGCGTAAAAAAGGACATGTTCAACCAAGAGCAGTTCAAACAGCTTGAGGAATTAAAGCCGAAGTTCTTCAACGAATCCGACCGCAAGAAAAAAGCGCAATTCAAAAAGCAGATTGATGACCTGATTCACGACTTGACCAATGGCCGCGAAGTTTTCGATTACGAGATCTACTTCTCGGAAGTTTTTCACGCGAAGGGCGGGTTTGATGTGGTGATTGCGAATCCGCCATATGTCGGGCAAAAAGGTAACAAAGAGATATTTCAAGAAATTGCGAAAACAGATTTCGGGGGGAGATTTCATCAGCGAAGGATGGACTTGTTCTATTTCTTCATTCATCGCTCCTTGGATTTAGGCCACGAACAGACACAAATCGCTTTCATTACCACCAACTATTTTATTACGGCCACGTATGCCGACAAGCTAAGAAAGGACCTCCGTGAACGCGCATCAATTCGAAGCCTGATTAACTTTAATGAGCTTCGCATTTTTGAATCTGCTCTGGGGCAGCACAATATGGTCACTCTATTCGAGCGAGGGAATAACTCAAGCATCAGTGCGTTGACCGCCATAACCAAACGGGTTGGAAATGCTACGCCACAGATTCTGAATTCGATTGTGTCAGGGAATGATCCTGAAACTGAATACCGGAGAGTAAAGCAATCGGATTTGTATCAAGGCGACCAGAACTACATATCACTCATCGGAAATTATGAGACTGGTGGTAATCCAATAATGGCTACTTTGAGTAGAGTAGCTCTAAATGGAAGTTTGCTGGGCACGATCTGCAACGTGTTTCAAGGCATAGTAACTGGTGCGGATAAAGTTAGCCCGAAACACGTTGCACGATTTCAAATCAAAGCAGTTCCCGGCGAAGGAATCTTTGTCCTGACAGATGATGAAATCCGTGCATTACAGCTATCAAAAAATGAACTCAAATATGTTCGCCCTTGGTTCAAAAATTCCGACATCGGGCGATACTTTTGTACTGCGGATAATTCCTTTCACCTGATTTATCGCTCAAGCAAGCATCACGAAAACGACTTAGGCAGCGTAAATAAATAAAGGTATCAATTGACGCCGTGAAGTGGTATGCTTTCAGTCCATGAGCACTCTACCTGGATTGAAGCAAAAGTTTCATGCTGTGTGGCCGCTATTGGATGAGCGAACGAG
>Ga0210037_1000879_pt1 | contig 20234 bp, 8 predicted proteins | sample CryGey08umfilter_3_FD_185451 | JGI IMG/M metagenome (GOLD analysis project Ga0210037, IMG submission 185451) | Groundwater microbial communities from aquifer in Utah, USA - Crystal Geyser 4/9/14 0.8 um filter (SPAdes) (version 3) | ecosystem: Environmental > Aquatic > Deep subsurface >...
TAATGCTAATATCCAATATAAATTAATGGAGTTAAACCCTGAATTAGCTAAACAAAGAATTAAAGCAGATATTGAAAAATTAAAACTACAAAAACAAAATATATTTACTGTAAATCCTATACAAGGTGTGGATAAAAAAGCAATAATTAAAGCAAGTTTATCTAATAAGTATATTGGGTTTGGAGAGGGTATTAGTGGAAGTAGTACAGAGCATTATAGAAAACAAGTTGGAAAGTATGCTAATGTAGGAAATTATAATAGTAAGGATGTAATATTTGTATCTATTGGGGGTAAAAGAGGAAATCCTGAATTAAGAAAAGTACAACAAGATAGAACCATTAAGGAAGCATTAAAAGCAATAGAACAAGGTGCTACTTTAATTACTGATAATAAATCTTATGTAGATTCTTCTACTTATAATGAAGGGGAAAAAAGACTAGCTTTAAATTTAAAACATAAAGGGTATAATTATACAGAACAAACTATTGATGGCCAAGTAGTAGGAATTTGGAGAAAGAACTCAGGTAGGGCTGATGTTTCTGATGCTACAATAGATAGACATGCTGAATCTTACAAGCAAATGCTTGAAGATATTAAAAATGAACCTATTAGTGAATTTAACCCAATATTACAACAAAAACAGCCAGTATCTCCTGGAAATTTAGCTACTATCTTACAGCAAAAGGAAAATTCTACAGATGTAGAAAATTCAGAAAAAATGTCTTTTGATGAGGTAGAAAAATTATCAAATATGATAATGAATAAACTTCTTACTAAGGAGGGAAATTTTTATAAAAAGAAAATCTTTACGAGAAAAGAAGATTTTTTTTATAATTCTAATGAAAATATTATTTATAATACTGAAAAAGAAATTATAAGAGATATATTTAAATATTATGAAAAATATGAAACAGTAAAAAATTCTTCTGATTCTGATATTGTAAAATATTTAAAAGAGCAGATTGAAAATCTTAAAGATATTAGAGAACTTAAAAATGATTTAAAAGAAACTGAGCTAGACTCTATCTATGCTGAAAGAAGGCTTATACAATCTTTTAGTAAAAAAAATAAAGATAGTTTAAAAGAATATAGTGAAGACCAACAAAATATAATTAAACTATACTTTACTAACCTTTGGGGAAATAATAAGTATAAATCAGAAAAACAAGCTTTTTACCATCAAAGTCAATTAGCTTTAAAAAAGGTTAATCATAAACTACAGTATAAACTTAAAGACAAGGGATTTTTGGGCATACTAAGTATTATTAAAAAATTAGAAACTACTATAAGTTTTATTGAAAATATCCCAACTTGGAGAGAATTATTAGAAGCTAAAATTCAAAATGAAACTCAAAGAAGACTTAAATATAAGGAAGAAAATTTACAAAAAAATCCTGAGTTACAAAAAACAATATCTTTTAGAAAAATTTTTAATGAAGCTTCTTATATGACACAAGAATTTGGGTTTGAAAGAAAGTTTAAATTTTTAACAGCTTATAAATTAAAAATAAAACAAATTTTTAAAGACTATGATTCTTCAAAAGAAATAATGTCTTCTACAAATACAGTTGAAGTTTTAACTAATATTGCTAATAATAGTGATAGTAAATATAAAGAATTAGCAGCTTCTTTAATACCATTTGCTAAAAAAAATAATGTGGAAATAGTAGTATTAAATAAAGTTAAGTCAGAAATTGCTGGACGATATACTGCTAAATTAGGTGGACTTGAAAACTCAAAAGGGGAATATGTAGCGGGGTTTGTTAGAGGTCAAATAATAACTGTAATGGGGGCAGAAAAAAGATTTGCAATAAATCCAGAACAATTAATATTACATGAAATAGTGCATAGTCTAAGTACTATATTAATTGCTAGTGAAGGTGAAAAAACACATGGTAAGGATATTTTTAATAAATATTTACAGTACATACAACAAGAAACTCGTAAATTAAGAGATATTTCTGGAAGAGATTTTACAATGTCACATCCTTATGGATTTACAGATACTAGAGAAATGTTTTCTGAAGTAATGACAAATCTTGAATTTAGAGATATGCTAAGACTTATTCCTCCTATGAACAATAAAATGTACTCTAATCTTCTAGAAGAGTTTTTAGATTCTGTTAAGGAGTTTTTAGTTAACTTATTTAAGAGTAAAGAAAATTATGCAAATGCTTTAGAACAATTAGAAGATTTGATATATACTGCTCTTGAAATCCAGTCTAATTTCCCTCTAGATTTAGAGGCTGTTTTGAAGTCTTTAGAAAAAGATATTTCTACTTACTCATTAAAAAAATATGTTTATAATAAAAAAGGTAAATTTAGTTTAGAAACTTCTGAAGATACAAAAGAAAAAATTAAATCTTTTTTATCCTCTGAAGACAAAGAGCAAGTAAATAAGTTAGAAAAATCAGGGATTATAGATTTTAAATGTAATTAGTATAAATATAGAGATAATATAGTACCTTTACTTTTTAAAGATTTTAATAGATGTTTGATTCAAAAAGTATATTTAGTTCTATAGGTAATACTGCAAATTTAGTATCACCTGTTAGTCCTGTAATAGGTCCAGGACCTAAAAAACCTAAAAAACTTGTAGTGGCTCCTAAACCAATTAATAAAAAGACTCAGCCTGTTCCACTTACTTCTGAGGAACCTGGGTATGATTATAGTAAATACAAAGAAAAATTACAACCTAGTCAATATAGACCTTCCATAGGAGATAAAGATACAAGTAAATATACATATAATCCTGAAGTTAGAGCTCAATTTATAACTAATTATATTAAAAAGGGAGGCAGTGCTAAGTTCTTACATAATTTTGATGATTCAGAACAATGGAAGGAATCTAAAGGTAGGGATAATAAAGGAGAATATATTTCTCTGTATAATCATAATACATTTACACCTAGTTATTATGATAGAATTTATGCCTCTGATATAGAAGAAGCTTATAAAAAAATACCACAAAAAACTATAACTGTTAGAAGTGCGAATGGTACGAGAGCTAGTTATAAAACTACTAATATGAATATTGGGGATTTATCTCTAGCTCAACCATTAAAAGTTACTACAGATGCATTTAATAAAAATTTTCCTATAGATATAAAACAAAAAGATATTGATGGAAATGATGAAAGACATTTTAAACAATATGCTGTAAACAGATTTAGAAAATATGGGGAAAATATTTTAAATACTAAAACTATCCGTCCTTACTTCTTATTATATAATTCTAAATTTAGAAAATCTGATACCTCTAATATAGTTGATATTAAAGATAGTGATTCTCCAGAAGCTGGATTTTTAAGAAATGGGTCTTTTAGTGAAGATTCTATTAGAGATATTATAGCTGCCAGTAAAAAATTTAAACGTCCAGCTGAGAGGATAGCTGCTGCTAGAGCCATAGAATCAAGTGGTAAAGTATGGGCAAATACATACTCAAATACGCATACTTTAAGGAATAGAGTAGCACAAGATAAAGGATTACCTGTTATAAACCCCAAAAAATACTCTTTAAAAAGTTTGGAGCAGTATGTAAGACAGCCAGATGGAACTGTAAATCCTGAAGCTTTTAGGAAAAAAGTTCTTAGCTGGGAAAAAAAAGAAGAAGAGTTTGATAAAGAAATGTCGAAAGTAGAAAATTATTCTGATGCAGTGGCTATGTATATATCTAAATATGGTTTGAAAGGGGTGAATCCTGGACAACCTAAGTATGTACCTCTTGTAGAGAAAGCTGAGAAGTATTTAATTTCAAAAAATATATTTAAAAAATAATAACTAATGAATTGCAAACCTAAATATAATAATAAGGAAAATTTAAATGTTGAAGAACATATAAATAGTATTACAAATGCTCAAACATTAGTGGCTAGAGCTGTTGATTATGAGAATAAAAAACTTGTTTATGGGGAAGATGCACTAAGTATAGTTACTAAAAAATTGCCAGAGTTTAAAAACTTAGCAGAACAAAATGCTGTAATGGATACTATAGCTAGATTATTCTTAAATAGTGTAGATGATATTTTAGTAGATAAAAAATTAACTGACCCATTAGCAGGGCTTAATTTTAATTTAAAAGATTTAAATAAAAATCCTACAATCTATGATGATATATTAGAAAATATAATCTCAGAACTTAGTGCTGGTATTCATAACATACAGAAAAATTCAGATGAAAATAAAGACCTTAAACTTAATTTACTTCAATTAGCTAAGGATAATTTAAGAGAATATTTTAATGATAATGGTACTCTAGGGCCAGCTGCAAGTAGATTAAAATATTATGGTGTTGATATAAAAGTAAATAAAAATAATGTAAGTGAGGTTACACAAATGATTATTGATAATGCTGTAGAAGAAGGTCAAGATATTTCTGTAGAAGAAGTAGAAGATTCTAAGCAGGACACTTATGGAGATGATTATTTAAATACACCTACACGAGCATCTATACGAGAAAATGTACGCTTGTTTATTAAACGTAGGGGTAAAGTTCGAGATGATTATAAATACGTACCTGGGAAAGCTATTCAATATGAGTATAATATTTTAGGAGAAGTAGTTCCTATTAACTATGAAAAAACTTTTGGAATATTAGTACATTCTTTGTTAGGAACGTCTAATATAGAAGATATGATGTCTAGACTTGAAGAAACTGTAAAAACTTTTCCACAAATAGCTCCGTTAGTAGAAATTCTTCAGGCAGAAAGAGGCTTACCTCCTACAATACTTCACACAGTTAGTGGAGATATTCATATTAAACCTATATCTACTGCATTATACTCTTCATTTTCTAATGCTAATTATGATTTAGTTACATTATTGAAAACTTTAAATGGGGAAGTAACTTTTGTAAATGCAAATAGAACTACAGTTAATAAGACTATACAGGATAATTGGAAAGCGGAAATAACAAATTTTCAGAGGTTTTTAAAAACTAGCCCTGAAAAAGTAGCTGCTCAAAGAATACTTGATAATTTACTTGAAGGTAAAGACCCAACTTCTAGAGAGAAAAAATCACTTTTAGGAGGGATAATAGATAAGGATAGATATACCTATGGTGAAATTGCAAAATTATTAAGATTAATAGGTCTTACGGATATTACTATGAATGATTTACTTTATGAGGGTGAAACTGCATTTAGAGCTTTGAAAAAAAGATTTCGTGATTCTGCAAGTTATTCTGCAACATTAGCAAATGCTGTACGTGTTTTAGCTAACAGGATTTTAAAGGGGGATAATATATTCATTAATACTCCAACTGAAAAAGCAGAGAGTAGATATTTAGATTTATTTGCTGAAATATTATCAAAAAAAGCAGTGGATGTTAATGTAGGTGCTTTTTTATCTGGTAGAGGAACTATAGTTAATCCATTTAATAAACCTAATGAATTAATTGATATGTATGCTAGACTGCAAAAAGCAGGTAGAGAAAAACTAGCAGGAATAGAATCAAGCGAATCTATTTTAGGTGGTTATACAGAAGACCCTATGTATAGTAATACTTTATTATTATCTACTATGTTAAATGAAGAAGCTAACGATGCTTTTGTGGTGAATAAATTTGATGTAAAAACCTCCGCAGCTGATGTAGTAGGTAAACTTTGGGACAAACTTTCTCCATCTGAAGCTATATCTACAAAATTAATGGGTTATTTTGATAGTAAAAATAAACGTGGTTTTGTGAGAATGTTTACACCTACTTCAGGAGATAGAGGTTCTACATTTACGCTTAAAGTACATAAAGTAAATAGACAAGAATCAAATCCTGCACTTATTAACCCAATATTTGATAGTGTTGGTAATTTAAGTACTAGACCTGGGATTCATAATGAAGTTAAAGAGTGGTTATATAACGAAGTATCAGGTGAAATAGATAGAATAATAAATGCTAAAGTACTTACTACTAAATATATTAACTATAATGATACAGATAAAGGAAATGCTTTTGAATTTACATTATTTCCAGAATTAAATGATATAGTTACTTTACCTATAACACAACAAAATAAACCTAAAATTTTAGCTCAATTATTTGATAGTGTAGATGAATCTAACAGAAGTCCTATGGCTGTTATATTTAAAGATATGATAAACAAAGACTTAGATTATATAATAAAAAATAAAGCTTTAAAGGAAGAAAAAGGTATTTATACCCCTACTGAAATTTCTAAATATAATTTTCGTAGAAATACTAGCTTTAAGTTTGAGGATATAGAAAATTTCATAGCTACCAATTTTATTTATACTTGGGAACAAACTTTATTTTCTTATGGTGACCCTGCATTTTCTAAGATAGGAGAAAATCAATACTTAAATATTAATAAACGTTTATCTTTGATGGAAACTCCAGGAACTAAATATGCAATTGGAGAGTTTACAGGTATGCCAGAAACTAGTAATGTTCTTATTATTCCTGAATATACTGTAAAATCAGAGTTATCGGAGTTATTACAATCTATATTAAACTCGGAAGAAAATGCAAAAGCTTATGAACATATATCTTTAGCTGATGGTACTTCTATAGGGTCTTTAGATAGATATAGAAGAACTATAATAGCTAGAGGTTATCCTAGTGAAGAAATAAGTGCTAACATAGATAAATTATTAAAATGGAAACCAGGGGAACCAAATCCTGATATAAATATAAATATACCCGTAGAGAAAGCTTTTTATAATAGATTACAATACAAAAATAAATTATTAGTACCTTTAATTTTTAAATATGCAGTAACTTATGCAATTCCTACTTTTTATGAGCAATTAAATGAAAATGGAAAACCTAAGTATCCTACTTTAGATAAAATATCAAAAAGATTAAAAAAAGGAGATATTGTAGAAATAGTAACAGCAGCCGCAGTAAAATCTGGTGTTGTTAATATAACTAATATAGAAGATTTAGATAAGGGAATACCTACTACAATTTATAATGAATCGGTAAGACATCCACAGGATGGTTATGATTCTGATAAAACTGAAAACACATTTGGTACTCAAATAAGAAAACAAATAGAAGCTGAATTTATTCCTAATAATACTTTACATATTAATGGTAATGCTACTAAAGCTGAAGTAGCTAGGGTAGCTTATAACTCTGCTTTAACTTATTTAGTATCTAATGGTGGAGAGGTAGCTAAGGCAGAATTTATTACAGAAAATGGAGACATAAATACGCCTAGTATTGTAAGGGCGGTTATACAAAAAGAAGAGGCTAGTTCTTCTTCTAATAGTGATTATTTTAAGCAAGCTTTTGATATAGTAAATAATCAATTGCTTCTTCCATTAACATTTCCTACTGTAAATAAATCAATAAGCTCCACTATTAACAGTACATTTAATAAAAATACTGTTCGTCAAACTTTACCAGGGTTTAGTGCTGTTCAAATTAGTTCTATAGGAACTAAAAATACTGGTTCAGATTTAAATATAGCTAGTGACCTTAAATTTTTAAGGCTAGGAACCTTAAAAGGAGTAGAGATTACTAATAAAGAATTATTAAACTCTTATGTAGAAAGAATAGTACAGGGAGAAGATGTAAGTTCAGAAATAACAGTATTACCTGCGGAGATTAGAATTTCTGCTTCTTACTTTAAAACAAAATTAAAAACTTTAGCAGCACATTCTGTAACTTCTGAAGATATTAAAGTTAATTTAGTAGAGAATAAAATACTAGAAAAATTAAATAAAGAAAAAAAGATTACTGCAGTTAACTATAAAAACGCTACTAGAATAGCTTGGAATAAAGCTAAACGTAAAACTATAGAGGATAAATATGCTGAAATATTAAGTCACTTTACTGACCCTAATACTAATGAATTTGACTTAGAAAAAGTAAAACAAGCAGGTTTAGATGAGGGTGTATTTTATAGAATTCCAACTATGGGTAAAAGCTTTATGGCTCCATTTAAAATTAAAGAATTTTTCCCTGGTAGTTATAATAATATTGCTCAAATTCCAGCTGAAATCGTAGAACAAGCTAGTTCTGACTTTGACTTTGACAAAATAACATTAGAATTATCTGACTTTTCCTATAAAAATAAAAAATTACATAAAGTTCATTCTTTTAAAGAACCTATACAAGATATTAAATTTAAATCTGAATCTCAAGCTAAAGCATATATTTATGAATTTCATAAAGCTGTATTATCTTCTCCTGCATATTTAGCTGAAATGATTAAACCTAATAATACTAAAACGTTAGAATCATTAGTAAAAATATTTGGGGATAAGCCTACAGGAGCTAATTTTTTTAGTTTAGAAGCACAAGAAGATGCTAGAAGAATTAATGCTTCTGGTAAAATTATGATTGAAAGGTCTGCGGTAGCTAATAAAATTGCAGTTTTATCTAAAATTATAGGATTAGAACTAGAAACACCTATTGTAGTTGCAGGAAAAGAATATACATTAATGGATGAAAAAGTTATAGTTCCTGTATTTAAAGAAGATGGAACTATAGGCACAAAAGCTACTTCTATACTTAGTGATATTGTAGAAATTAATAACGCAGCAGTAGATAATAATAATAACCCTTTGTTAGGGAAATTAAATATAAATGAATTTACCTCTAATGTAGTTTTAGGTTTAATAGCAGGTGGTTATGGAGTTAGTTTTGCTGTATCTTTAATTAATGCCCCTATTATTAAGAGTATGGCAAAAGATTTTTTTAACTATAATACCTCTATGAGTGAACTAGGGGCTATGAAAAAAGTAATAAAAAATGCAAAAAATGATTTTGGTATAGATAAAAGAGTTAAAATTTCAGCCGTAGAAACAAGGGCAAATGAAAATTATGATATTAATACAGCAGAATTAGTAAGAAAAGATAATACACCACAATCTCAAGTAGTAGCTTTAAAACAATTTATAGCTTATAATAATATATTTAAAGATTTATCAAAAGTAATTACTACTCTTAGTAGAGATAAAGGGGCACCTACAACTACAGGACAATTAATAGGAGCTTATAAAGCTTATGCAGGAATTAAGGGTACTTACATAAATACTAAGAAAAATACACAAGTGAAAGTTAATGAGGATATTTCAGTTCAAATTAATGACTCTATGGTTAATAAAGATTATATTCAAGAAAATAATTCTTTAGTTCCAGAATTTACAGCTTTAAATTTACCTATTACTTCTTTTACAGAAGCTTTTGAAAAATTTTTAGCTAGAAAAGGAGAAAGTGTAAATCAACAAACGTTAATAACAGCAATAGATGTTACTAAGTTATACTTAGAAGATTTAGATTATAATAATACTAAATTAGAAGCAGTTAAACTTAAAATTAATAATTATTATGGTACTGTATATACTAGTAATATAGAGATTACCCAAAGAGGTCAGGAATTTAAAAAAGATACTCAACAAAATATTATTGATACTATATCAGATGCATCTGAAAAATTAACTAGACCTACAGAAAAAAATTATGTTCTAATAAAAGATGGAAAGACTGAAAAATTTAATAGATTAACAGCAACTTTATTTAAAGATGAAGATTATAGTAGTACTAATAAAGCACCTACAAATGCTGGAAGCACCATAGATGGTATTGTTAGAAAATTTTTAAGTTCTACAGAAAATTATGTAGAATCTCCAGCTTTATCGGATGAAGCTAATACTCAATTAAAAAATATATTGGAAGATTTAGCTGATAAATTTGAAGTTAATGGGGAAAAATATATAAGTGATGAAACTTTACTTAGAGTTTATGATATTAAACTTAAGCTTGCAGGAGAGATGGATATTATGACAGTGGATAGTAAATCTAATATTAGAATTTATGATTTAAAAACTATGAGAGTTACTCATAGTTCTGAGTATTCTAATAAATTTACAAAACTTCAAAGAGAAAACTTTTTAACTTCTAGATATGATAAACATGAAAAACAATTAAATGGTTTAGCTGCTTTAATGAGAAATCAACATAATTTTGAAGTTAAAGAATTATATATTATACCTTTAAAACTTGTTTATAATGAAGATGGTACTTATATAAGTTCAATAAAAGGTGTTACTAATTATACTAATAAATTTAAAACTGTTGAAGAAACAGAAAGTTCTACAGTTCATCTTCAAAAAATGACTCTTGACCTTGATTCAATGTTAGCAGATATTCCCGATACTAGAAATATAAAATTAGTACAAGATGTAGATGTTCTAAAGAAGTTAGGAATTAAACCAGATAATAGTATGTTTAAGGTTAATCCTATAAAGTATAATCAAAGTTATTTATCTGCTTTTGAAAAATACAGTATTGATTATCCAACTCAAACACAGCTTAGATTAAGTCCTGAAATTTCTCCTGTAGGAGTTAAATTAGCTCTAGAATTTAGAGAAATATTAGGACGTACTTTAACCCCTTTAGAGTTTACAAGAATGTTTAATCAATATAATACCTATTTATTTCACAGTACTAAGGCTAATGCTACTAAAACTAGCACTTTTGCAGAACAATTAGAAAATGGGTTAGCTGCTTCTTTGACTACAATAGGTAATGCAAAATCTACTGCAGAATTAATACGTAGATATAGAAATAATTTAGTAAATAAATATGAAGAAAATTTTTTTATTAGTCAACTGAAGTTGATTCCAGTTAAAAATAAGGAATTTGTTGTAATGGAAAATTTAACTCGTTCTTCTTTAGCTGCTGATACAAAAAAAGAATTAATGTCCTCTTTTGAAGAATTAATGAAAACTAATCCAGCTTTAGCTAAAAGTTTATATAACTATGCTATGGCAGTTTATGGGTTCTCTAGAACTAAATATTCTTTTGTGGAAAGTATTCCACCTATAGCTCATTATAGTTACTCTACAAATGATAAAAATAATTATTCTATTATAGAATATTTTAGAAATTTAAATTATGTAGATGATAGTAGGGATTTTTCTCCTACTGAGTTTGCTGTAAAATATGTACTAAATAATTTTAAAAATTTAGCTTTACCTAGTTTAGAAGAGCTAGAGTATAGCAATAGCAATTATTATACTTCTTATGATTTCAAAGGTAAAGAATTAAAATTATATAGCACTAAAACAGGAGAAGAATTAGTTCCATTGGGTGTTCCTGATTTTGTTTTTGAATATCAAAATGGTCCTTCTTATTTTAATGCTTCTGTAGATTCAGTTAATTATATAGCTAATTCTAAAGGTAGAGAAATTTTAGAAATTAATAAAGAATCTGAATATACATTAAAATTAAAAAGTATCCAAGAAAAGCTTAACTTTGTAGTAAAAAAAGCAATACCTGATTTAGGTGCTATTAAAACCGAAGCTCAAATGATTAAAAGTTTAGACAATATTAAAACTTATTTAAATAAAAATCAAAATATTGATGGTGATATTATTTCTACTTATTTAAATACAATTTTAGATGATGTAAAAGTAAGAACAAAAAGAAAAATGAGGGTTCAAGGAAGAGATTTTAATACTGTTTTTGTAGAAATACTTACCCGTACATTTACGTTAAACCCAGATTCTGTAACTGGAATCTTTTTTACTTCAAAATCTCAAGAAGAATTAATTAATAAAATAATAATTTGTTAGTATATGGTATGTCCAATTGCAATAAAAGCTCCTAATGGTAAAGATTCAATTTTATTTAAATCTTTAGCCACTATAGCAGGAAATTCAGATGAATTGTTAAATATGTATTATTATACAAGAACTATCCCTTTTAAACAAGCTTTTGGAGATTGGGAAGAAGGGGCTGTAGATGAGAAACTTTTAGACTCTAATGGAGAACCTAAATTTGATGCTTTAAGTAATGGTAAATATTTAAATGATGTTGAATATAATAAAATTGAACTAGATAATAAAGCACAAGTATATAAAAATATAATTAATACTTTAGGAGAAGTTAAAAAAGTAGTTAGAGAACAAATAAAAAAATTACAATTTAGTGATAAACATAAGGTTACTTTAGAAAGATTAGAAGAATTAGCCCAATCTTTAGAAGAGGGTAGTATAGATATAAGTATTCCAAAATTCTTAGGCTTAGCTGAAAAACATATAGGGGGTTTATTTAAAGGTATGACCAAATTAATGGGAAAATCTGAGGTAAATATGCAAGAATTTTCTAGTCGTTATAAAGTATCTAAAATGTATGATGTTATTTATGATATTAAAAATACTATTTATGGTGACCCAGAAATTACCTCTTTATTTAAAGAAGTATTTGGGGATATGGAGGGAGCTTTACAACAATTATCTGAGATAGAATTTATGTACCTAAATAAAAGTTTTGAATATACAGTAGAAAAACTAGCAGCCTCTAACCCTAATTGGAATAAAAATGATATTAGAAAATGGTTAAAGAATAGTCCTAAAGATATTAAATGGTACGAAAAGTTAATGGGTTATATAGGGGATTCTGGGGATAGAATTTTAGCCTCAGTAGGAAAAGAGGTAGCTAATGTGGAAAATGAAAAGAGAAGAGAAGCTATAGAGTTTAACAAAGATTTAAGTGATATCTTAGAAAAATTAGAACTAGAAAATAAAGGTAAAAATGCAGAAGCTGTATTTGCAGATTTATTGTACACAGCTGAAGATAATACTACTCATATTTTAGACATAGGAGAAGAATTTACAAATGGAAAAGATAGAGAAGCTGATGCTAGATATAATAAAGTTAGACAAATAGAACAAACTAATCCTACTTTGTACGAATTTTTAAAATTTTTTAACAGTACTTATAGTATGTTGCAAGGAAGATTAGCTAATACTTATGGGGCTAAATTAGGTACTAGAATACCTACAGTATTAAAATCAACTTATGAAAGAATACATTCAAGCTCAGCAAGTGATATTTATAAAAATACAGTAGATGAGATGCAAAAAAGTTTATCTAGGTCTAATCTTGATACAGATAAAGGTACTAAACTAGATGTAAATGGTAAACCATTACAACAAATACCATTATTTTTTACCCAAAAATATGATTCTAGAGATTATAATAAAATATATGAAAAAGAAAAAAATATACTAATATCCCAAGGATATAGTGTAGAAAAAGCAGAAGAAGTAGCTGATGAGTTTGCATCTAAAGAAGCGGCTAAGGTAACTTCTCAGTTTTTATCCAAAGATTTAGCGTTTGTATTACAATCTTTTCATGCTATGGCTACTAATTATGCTGAAAAAAATGCTATTTTACCTTTTTTAGAATCTGTTAGAACTAACTTAGCTCGCCCCAGGTCTTATAATTTATTAGATAGTTCTGGAAAAGTAATTAAAGATAAAGAAGGTTTTGCAGCAACTATGTCAGGAGAGGGTAGTCAAGCTTTAAAAATGTTTGACCAATTTATGGATATGCAAATTTATGGTGTAAAATCTATAGATTTAGGTATTACAAATTTATTTGGGTATAAAATAGATAATGATAAATTTCTTAGAAGATTAGGTTCTAGTACTTCTATGATACAATTAGCACTTAATCTTACTAGTGGCATTAATAATTTTAGTGTAGGTTCATATAATAATATGGTAGAATCTATAGCTGGGGAATATGTAACTATGCAATCTGCAGTAGAAGCAGGTAAAATTTATTACTCAAATTTAGGCTCTATGTTAGGAGATGTAGGACAAAGAGTGCCAAAAAGTTTATTAGGATTATTAGAGCAAAGGTATAATATATTACAAGAGTTTACACCAAGAGGAGAAATTAATACAGGAGATAATAAAGCTTCCAGACTTCTTACTTCTGACCTTGCTTTTATATTTAGCAATATTGGAGAACATCAAATGCAAATGAAATTAGGTTTATCTATTTTAATAAATACAAAAGCTTATGATAAGACAGGAGCTGTTATAGGCAATGTTTTTGATATGCACTCAGTAAAAGATGGAGAATTAGTTATTAAAGATTTTTATGTAAAAGATTCAAGTAATAATTTAGTTCCTTATGATACAGACCAAGAAGATATTATTACAAATAAATCTAATGCTTTATTAAGAAAAGTACACGGAAATTATAATGAAACTACTGCCACAGCTATGCAACAAGATGGTAGATTAGCTTTAGTTTTAAAATTTAGAAAATGGGCTTATGAGGGAGCTCTAAGACGATTTTCAGTTAATAAGTATAATACATTATTAGAGCAAGATGTTGAAGGATTTTATAGAACAGGAGCTAGAGTTGGAGTCAAATTAATAAAAGATTTATCAAAGTTAAAATTTGATGTTGCAAAAGAAGACTGGCAAAACCTTACTCCACATGAAAAAGCTAATATGCGAAGAATTATTACTGAAACTTCTGCTATAACTTTAGCTTTCATAGCTGCTATGTTATTAGGTGCAGGTGCTAAGTATATGGAAGATAAATATGATAAGGATAACTTTAAAGATAAATTTGTATTAGGTTCATACGAATTATTATTATATGAAACTAATAGAGCTTATACTGAATTATTTGCTTATATTAATCCAAAAGAAACTTTAAGGTTATTTCAAACACCAGCTGCATCTACATCATTACTAGTTAATTCAATAGATTTACTTGGTCAAATATTTACAGACCCTTTAGAAGAATATGAAACAGGTTGGAAGAAGGGTAAAAACAAAGCTTTATGGAGAGCAGGACAATTAAGCCCTGGATATAAACAAATAGTCACTTTTAACCCTGAGGGTATTAAAGCTAAAAGTGTATTCTTTAATTTAAACTAAATAATTAATAATATGGCATTTACATTTAATTTAACAGCGACAACTTTAAACTCTAGTAGTAATTTATTAACAGTTACAGATGAGTCTGTTTGGACAGATAGTCTTAATGGTAGAAATGAATATGGAGTATTTATTAAAACTGAGTATAGAAATAGTAGTACTCCTGAGATTATTGAATTTTCTAATATAAGTCCTTTTACAGTTACTTCTTGGGATATACTTGTGGAAATAGATGGTAGATATTCTATATTAGTTTATGCATTTAATAAAAAAGATATTCTAGTAACTCCTGCTGAAGGGGATGTAGTAGTAGATGTTGATAATTTACTATATATATATACAAATGATTGGGTTCTTACAACTTTAGAAGATGTATTAGATAAAGCTGTATATTCAGGAGTATTAGAAGTTCCTGTGTTACACCATATTTATAACTATAAAAATTCTTTACTACTTAGTTACATAAAACAAATGAAACAAAACTTAGCTACTTCAGATTTTGTAACAGATGCAGCATATAATAGGGTAGAATTAGACTATGTATCAGCTTTAGTAGCTAGTTTATTATATAATTGGGCTTTATCTACATGGGTTAATTTTTATGCCTTAATTAATAACACAAACTCAATTATTTCATCAGGTAAATTATCATAAAATGTATAATAATAAAGTAGTATCCCTAGCAGAAGCTGATTTTATAAATAAAATTAGACAAAAAATTGCTTCCTTAGGAAGTATTCTTGCAGAAGAAAGTATTAGAAATGATATTACAGTAGAACATATTAATAAAATCATTGTATTATCTTATGTAATGGAAGATTTATTAAATGAAACATTACTTTGGAGTTTTGATGATAGGCAAGAAATAATAGATTATTTAATGGTAGAATATTCATTAATAGAATATCCTTACTTTGACTTAGTAACTCCTATATTTTCTATAATTAATAATAGTTCTTTCGCTACTATAAATCAAATTAATGATATTGTTCTTCCAATAAATACACAGGTAAATAATAACTATACTGGATTAGTTGCTCAAATAAATGAAGTAAATCAAGCTAGTTTAGATAGAGATTCTTTATTACAACCTACCTTATTAAGTGTAGGATTAAATTCTACTTATCCAATAGGCACTCCTATACATACAGTACTTTTAGATATAGTTAATATATTATTTCCACCTCCAGTAGCTTCAGTTTCTAATCTTGTTTTTCCTTCTTATATGAATACACAAATTGAAACAGGAACAAGTTTTTTCTTAGACCAAATTACTTGGAATACAACAGGGGATGCTCAAAATTTAGTTTTAAATGATTCAGAAAATATTTTAATTAATGAACCTGTTTCTAATGGTAGTATAATATTTAACCCCACAAAAAATTATAATTTTTCAACTTCAAAAACTATTACTTGGACTTTAAGTGGTAGTAATATATCTCCTATAACTAAATCTATATCTTCTTTTTACCCCTCATATATGGGTAAAAAAATTACAGGAGAAGATATTGTAATGCCTGTAACTTCCAGTGATATTTTAGCAGGTACTATAATACCTTTACAAAATACATTAAATTCTGTTATAGTTGCTATGAATACTACTAACCTAGAACAAGGTTGGATTGCAGTTCTAAAACAAGGTGCTAGTTATACATCTTGGTATGTAGATACTTTAAATTCAGGTCCTATTGGAGCTGGTAATTTTATAGAAAGTCCTATAGATGTGCAAGTATTTTCATTAACTTATTCTGTATATAGGTATAGTTATAGAAGTCCTTTAAATAATTCTTTAACTTTATCAGTATGAGTAAAATCTTAAATACTGGTTTTACTATTTATGCACCTTATCCTGTGGATAGTAGATTTGTTGTAGCTACTTATGAGGAATTAAGTTTAATTCCAATAGTATATGTAGGTTTAAATACTTATGTTTTATCAGAAGATAAATTTTACATTTATAAAAGTACAGGTTGGACTCCTGTTACTTATGTAGCTACAGCAGGTTCTTGGGGAACTATAGGAGGAGATATAACTACTCAATTAGATTTATACACTATTTTAAATTCAAAATTTGAAAAATCAGGTGGAAATATTTCAGGTAATACAACAGTATTTGGAAATATAACAGCTACTAATATAATTTTAGCTGGTTCAACTCCAAGTATTTCTTTAATATATACAACTCCGCCTAGTACTAGTAATAGTGCTGGGGCAGTAAATAATATTTCATTTGACACAAACTTTTTTTATATTTGTGTAAATACAAATTTATGGAAGAGGATTCCATTATTATCTTGGTAAAATATGTCTAAATCACTAAATACTAATTTTATAGTAAATGTACCTGCTCCTATAGATACTCGTACAAGTGTTGCTACTTTTAATGACTTATTTACAATAGCTATTAAATTTAATCATTTAGTAACTCATGTTATAGATGAAGATGCAGATTATAAATATTACAGTAATACAAATACTTGGATAAAAATAACAGCTTCTAGTGGAGGTTCCTGGGGAACTATAGCTGGAAATATAGATACTCAAATAGATTTAAAGAATAAATTAGATGGGTATGCTTTAATTAATCACACTCATATACAACAAGCCCCATTAAATCATACTCATAATGTTTCAGATATTAATACTGTAGGTGGTATTATAGAATGGGATGCAGAACATGTAGCTGCTAATTTTATATTAATAGGAAGTGGTCCTTCTAATTCAAATTATGATAATTCATGGGTAATTTCAGATGGGATAAATAATAATGTTGTAATTAACAATAATATAGTTACCTTTGAAGGGTTTACATTAAATGTAAATACAAATACATTAACGTACAATTTAATAGAAACAGACCCAACAGTACCTATATGGGTAAAAAATATAACTCAAAATAATATAAATGACTGGAATATGGCTTTTACTCAATCAAATCCAATAACAACATCTACTTTAATTAATGATGGAGATGATACTATTAATCCATTTGTAAGTGCATTATATGTAAATTCTACTGTAATAGGTGGGGGAACATTTTAAATAAAAAAATAAATATTATGGCAAATTTAATTAAATTCAAAACAGGTTTAGAAGTTAACAGGAGTTCTGTTGTATTTGAACTTGGCGAACCTGCATTTACCACAGATACTAAAGAAATATTTGTTGGAGATGGTGTAACTCCTGGGGGAAATAAAATAAGTTATACACTTCCTAGTGCTTTATCTACTATTAATAGTTTAAGTCCTACTAATGGTAATGTTATTATTGGGAATGGTTCAACCTGGGTAGTTCAAGCTGGTGGAGTTGCAACCTCAGCTCAAGGAACTTTGGCTACTAATGCAGTACCTAAATCAGCTTTTACAGGACTTGGAACATTACTTTATGGTAATGGAGCTTCAGTTGTAGGAACGTTAGCTGCTGGTAGTACAGGTCAAGTTTTAAAATCAAATGGAGCAGCAGCTCCTTCTTGGTTAACTTTAGGAACTATGGCCTTAGAAACTGCAACTAATTATATTCTTAAAAGTTCAATAGCAACTAGCACTAGTTTAGGTACTAGTGATGTATTAGTACCCTCACAAAATGCAGTTAAAGGTTATGTAGATAATGCCACAGCTGTATTATTGGCTAATAGTGATGCTATGATATTTAAAGGTACAATTGGAGCAGGTGGTACTTTTACTATAGCTGCATTTAATGCTTTAACAGTATATAATGCTGGTTGGACTTATAAAGTAATTGAAGCAGGAACTATTAAAGGAATAGTAACTGAAATAGGAGATTTGTTATTAGCTACCGTGGATAGAACTTCAGGAGGAATTAACACTGATTGGACAGTTGCTCAATCAAATACAGATGGAGTTGTAGTAGGTCCAGTTTCTTCTACTGATAATCATATAGCAGTATTTAATGGAACTTCAGGAAAATTAATTAAAGATAGTGGAGTAATTCCTTATGTTCATCCAACTACACCTGGGTATAAACATATACCACCAGGAGGTATTCCTTCACAAGTTCTTATGTGGAAATCTAATGGTGTAGCAACTTGGACTGAATTTAGTGGAGATGCGGTGGTTAGTGCTACAGGAGTAATATCTATCCCTGTTATAGATGGTGGTACATTTGGAGCTCCATCAGATACTACAGCTCCTGCAGCTCCTACAGGATTAGCCTCTAGTTTAATTACAGATACTACCTTTACACTTAGTTGGGTAGCTCCTACAGATAATGTAGCTGTTACAGGATATTATATTTATAAAAATGATAATACTCAAGGAAATTGGGCATTTTGGATTAAGAGTAATACAACTACTAAAGCAATTTCTGGTTTATTACCTGGAGATACCAATATTTGGTATGTTCAAGCTAGAGATGCTGCAGGAAATGTATCTTTATTATCAACAAGTTTATCAGTTACGCAGACAGGAAGTCCTATGTAATTAATTAATATATTCTATATAGAATTAACATAACATAATATATATTATGGCAAGTAAAATAAAAATTAAAACCTCTACTGTAGCTACAAGAGTACCTGCAGTAGAGGATTTAGATATAGGAGAATTAGCAATAAATACAGCTGATAAAAAACTATATTCTAAACATAGTGATAACACAATTTTTGAAGTAGGTTTTGATACTGTAAATAATTATTTACCTTTAGCTGGAGATACTATGACAGGTGGCATCTTAAATTTAACTTCATTAAATCCTTTAACAACTTTAGCTGAATCTTGGATTGGACCTTCTTCTACTACAGGAATTTATTTTAAGGGTAACAACGTAGGTATTGGAACTACCAACCCAGGAGAAAAATTAGAAATAGCGACATTAGCACTACCACAACCAAGTTTTGCTGACATTAAATATAATTTAACTGGTACAGGTTCTTGGAATTGGAAATTAGGAGGCAATGGGGTTAAATTTAGATTATTAAGTAATGGGGTAGAGAAATTTACTGTTGATTATATTGGCAAGGTTGGAATAGGAACTATAGCACCAAGTGAATTATTAGATATTAAGGGAGGCAATTTCATAATACACGAAGTTGGTGGTTTAAGTGTAGCAAGAATAGGAAATGCATCAGGAGGAGATTTTTCATTATATAATTCTGGTGGAAGTGTTACAGTGTATATTGCAGGTAATTCTAATAATAGTTATTTTAATAATGGCAAAAATGTAGGTATAGGAACTATGATACCAATAACTCCTTTACACGTTGAGGCTATTCTAACACTCCCAGGAACTTCTAATCATATTGCAACCTTTGGACGAAGTGGAAGCCAAGTTTCAGCCGTTATAGGTTATGATGAAACAAATACAAGAATGTATTTGGGAACAAACACAGGACATAATTTAGCAATAAGAACAAATAATATAGATAATATACTTATTGAAGCAAGTACTGGCAACGTCCTAATAAATACAACCACAGACAACACAGTAGATAAGTTGCAAGTTAATGGCAGTGCTTCATTTACTTCAACAATCCAAGCTACAACAGCTAAACTAACTAATCTTACAGATGGCTATATACCTTATCATATTTCAGATATAAGCGGGTTGAGTAATAGCCC
>Ga0210037_1000880_pt1 | contig 20222 bp, 23 predicted proteins | sample CryGey08umfilter_3_FD_185451 | JGI IMG/M metagenome (GOLD analysis project Ga0210037, IMG submission 185451) | Groundwater microbial communities from aquifer in Utah, USA - Crystal Geyser 4/9/14 0.8 um filter (SPAdes) (version 3) | ecosystem: Environmental > Aquatic > Deep subsurface >...
GAACATTTGCGGGGACGTAAATCGGCTGAACGTCCAAAAATCTTGCGCACGACCGAGGTTTTGTGTTGCCTTTTTGGTTCCGGCTTGTCCGGCTTAGGCTTGACGTTTTGCAATCCAATGATCCAGCGACAGCATGCCCGGCCCATATACCATCAGGTAAAGCAGCACGGCAGCCCAGGTGCCATGGGTGGGGTAGGCATCGGGGTAGACAAAGATCTGAATCGTCAGCGTCATGCCCAGCAGTGCCAGTGCCGATATCCGCGTGGCCAGGCCTAATAAAAGCAGCATTGGAAATACATGCTCGGCAGTGGCAGCCAGGGTGGCAGCGAACTCGGGCGGGATCAGTGGCAGGTGGTATTCGTCTCGAAACAAATCCACCACCGTGTCTGACAAGCGCGGCCATCCCAGCGTGAATTCGCCGTTGATGATGTCAACAGCAAAGCCCTGGATTTTGGTTTCACCCGATTTCCAGAACACCGACGCGATGCTGAAGCGCGCCAAAAAAGCCAACAATGAATTGGGGATGCGGCTGCACAGCTCGATGAACTGGTGCAGCAAACCTGTCAGCAGGCTGTCGCCAGTTGTGTTTGTTGCCTGAAGATTTTCAATGTGCATGCTCATGGTTTTATTCTCCCATTGTGAGGTGAGTGATGAGTTGCCAGCGCAGCAACAGCGCCAGCGTGGAGCTTAAATCAAAAGCGGAATCCTGCAAAATGGCTTGGTTGGCTGCAGCCATCAAAGGTTGACCGGACAGAAGCATATGGATGAAGATGACCGCACCGGGAGCAAGTTTCAGCGTGTTCACCTCCAGCGCGTGTCGAAAGACCAGCACGCTCTGGGGTACATCCGGGTTCACTGCTGCCAGAGCAGCATCACTCTGGTGCACCGTCCACAGAGACACGACGGCATAAGGCGATGCCAAGACTTGCACAGACGGATGCAAGCCTATTCGCAAGTGCATGAGTTGATGAGCGTCAGTCAATGCCTGTTGCAATGTTGCGTTTGCAAGGGGAGGCACATCTGCGGCGTGGTAGGCCAGTACCCGCGCCATCTCCAGCCGCGCCACATCAGACAGATAAGGTACTGATGCAGCAGGCTCGAAGCTGGCGATAAAGTTGGCAAAGCCTTGCCCGTAATAAGCCATGACTGCCGAGAGTGGTGGATTGACCAGTGCAAACACTTTGGCCATGGCGCGGAAAAATACTTCGCCCACCAGTTGTTGCACCACTGGGTAGGTGTCTGCCAACGCATCAATGAGAGACACCACCACGTTGTTTCGGTAGACGCCGTAGCGCACGGCCGGGTCAGAGTGGTTCCAGGTTGTCAGGCCACTGGGACACGGTTGCTCGGGGTCGAGCAGCGGCGTGGCAAAACTGGTCTGACTGTTCATTCGGTCACCTCAACTGTGACTGCAGAGATATGCGGTTGCCCAGCTTCGCACAGGGTCATCAATTGGCGTTGCGCTACAGAGGCCTCGGCAAGCAACACTGGCCAAGCGGGAATATCGTTGTCACGCTCCAGCAGTGTGGGTTTCGGGCCGGTGAGCTTCAGGGTAAAGGCATACAAGTCCCATACCGCTTGTGCCACAGGCGCGCCGTGGCTGTCGATCAGCAGCTGGTCGCCATTGGCATCAAGCTGCTGGGCAAAACCGGCCAGGTGAATTTCACCCACCTGCGACAGCGGCATGGATCGGATGGTGGCGTGCGCGTCGCGGCCGTGGTTGACGCTGCTGACATGCACGTTGTTCACGTCCAGCAGTAGACCGCAGCCGGTGCGGCGCACCACCTCGGTCAGATAAGCGCCTTCGTCCCAGGTGGAGGCGAGAAATTCGACATAGGTGGCTGGGTTCTCCAGCAGCATGCGCCGCCCCAGGTGGCTTTGCACTTGGTCAATATGGTCACACACACGCTGCAAAGTAGTGGTGTTGTAGGGCAGCGGAAGCAAGTCGTTCAGAAACGTCCCGCCATGGGAAGACCAAGCCAGGTGCTCTGAAAAAGCATGTGGTTGGTAACGTTGCAACAAGGTTTGAAGTGCATTGAGGTGTTGCACATTCAATGGGGCATCGACACCAATGGACAAGCCCACGCCGTGAATGGACAGCGGATAACGTTCGCAAATGCGGGTCAGATAATGGTGAAAAGGGCCACCCGGCACCATGTAGTTTTCAGCATGAATTTCGAAGAAACCGATGTCAAGCCGGTTGGCCAGAATTTCCTGAAAATGTTCAGGCTTCAAGCCCACCCCAGCTCGTTTGGGTAGCGAGGCAGTGACGCTGCCCAAGTCCGGTGCTGACGGCTTGAGTCCGTTTGACGACATGGTGGACGCTTCGCTGCTGTTGGCCAGCATCAGGCCTTGACTTCTTTAAACTCTTTCAGTTGACCGTGGCCGGTGGGCGAGGTTTTGGATACGGTCTTTTCGCAGGTGCCCTTGGGTACCATCGACCAGGCGTTACCCTGGTAGTCCACCTTGGACGTACCTGCACAGGTGGTTCCAGCGCCGGCTTTGCAGTCGTTCTTGCCTTTAAGTGCCACGCCAAAACATTTTTCGGTGTCTGCAGCTTGTGCGGCCATGGGGGTGGCGGCTATGGTGAAAGCAGCACTCATGGCCAAAGCCAGTGCGGCGACAGAAATAGGGCGGGTAGCCATGGATTGGTTTGGGTTGCTCATGTCAATATCCTTTAGCAGATTAACGATCTTGCTCCATGCATGAGGCATGGAGGTAAGGGGTCAGCACAGAACGTTGGAGTTAAGAGGTGCTGCCTTTATAGTCGCATGACTTGATGGTTTCTTACATGGCCAGATTGACGAAACCTGGTTTGCCATAAACCCAAGAGCTTGATGCATCAGTTCGGTTGGTAGCGCGACTGCTCAATCCTGCCACCTGCTGCACCGCTCTTCGAGAACGCATCGACGCCGAAAGTCCGACAGCCTCCTAGTAGTTTGTTTCATCAAAACGGTTACAAAATGAAATCGATGAATTTTCCAGACTGGCTAGGCCATAGGAGGCGACATAGCCGTAGCTGTGTCAACGACGAACCACAACGCCAGGCTGGAAAAGGCACGATTTTATGTAAGTGTTTTGGCGAAACGGGCTACTAGATGCCCTCTATAAGACTCCTGTTTCCATTGCAAAAGAGGAATGGATGAAGCGCGTAAAACGCATTCAGCGCATCAATCAAACTGTGTCCAATAGCCTTGGCTAGATTGACAGGCACTGCATTGCCAATTTGTTTGTACTGTGCTGCTACAGAGCCAGAAAACTGCCAGGCATCTGGGAAGGTCTGAATACGCGCGTATTCACGAACTGCCAGCGGCCGAGTGTGTTCAGGATGGCAACGCTCGGTTTGTTTTTGTGCAGGATTACAGGTCAAGGTCAGACTCGGCTCATCCCAGGAAAGCCTGCGCGCCATGCCTGTCTTGCCGCCACCCAGGTAAAAGCTTTTCATCATGTAAGCTTTTTGCACATCCAGTGGCAGGTTGCGCCAGTAACCACCTGGCGGCACTTGTTCCATCACCGCTCTTTTCCATGCCGGATATTGTTGACCAGGTGATGCAGGTACATCAACATCAAACAAACGCCCTTTTTTGAGCGCATCGCGCATGTTGTAGGTCTCTTGGCATGGTTTGGGAAAAGCGAACTTCAAACCCAATCCTTTCTTCAGGCCAACGATCAACAAGCGCTCTCGTTTTTGCGGCACTTTGTAAAACATGGCCTTGAGCATTTGCGGCGGCAACACCTCATAACCCAACTCATCAAGCACAGATGTCATGCCAGCAATCGTCCGTCCTGCATCATGGGTGAGCAATCCGCGCACGTTTTCACCCACACAAATCAGCGGCTCAATTTCTTTCACTGCACGGGCAAATTCAAAAAACAGTGTCCCGCGTGCGTCTTCAAACCCCAATTTTTTACCTGCATAGCTGAAGGCTTGGCAAGGGAAGCCACCCGTGACCACATCGACCCGGCCTTTGAATTCGGTGAAATCAATTTTGGAAACATCACCTTCGCGAACATCCCAATGCGGTCGATTCATTCGCAATGTGTTGCAGGCCTCTTTGTTAAGCTCATTGAGCATGGCACACTGCAGGCCAGCTTGCTCCATACCTACGGCCAAACCACCACCGCCCGCAAAAAGCTCCACCACGCTGTAGGCATGGTTGGGAACCGACACGGGCATTTCGTGCATCTGATCGGCAGAACGCGCAAAAACGAAACCATGGGATTCAAACTGCTTCAAGGATTCTGGGGTGTAAACGCGGTAATTGTTAACTGGGTGTCGCACTGATTTGAGCTTGCCGTTTTTATCCCAACGGCGCAGTGTTTCCTTGGACACACCCATGACATCAGCGACCTCAGAGAGTGAGAAAAAATGAGAATCCATGTGTATAACCCCAGTATTCAAGATTGGTCATGGTTATTCTATGGCAGGTTCCATGGCAGGTTCCATGTGCCCTCAAGCGATACTTGCCATGCATACCCAAATGAAGTTCCTTCATCCTAGAATCCTCAGTTGGACGCGCGCTCACCCAAAAGGCGAACCTGACTGAGGCTGAAATAATCAAGGTTCTTATGCACTTATTGAAGAAAACAAGCGGTCAACTGAGGAATCTAGGTTCATGGATAAACATCTACAAGATGCTCTGCTTGACAAAGCGGCGCACTGGTTTTCTGCGGTCATCATGGAAAACCACAAATCCAACACCGCCAAGCTATCAACCCCCAAAGCTTTTGACATCAACCCATTTCTGGTGACCTACCTGGCTGCCTTTCACAGTGGCGCGATCAGTCCAGAAACTGTTGCGCGAGCCCTTGTTTTGCCACGCGTGCTCGGCACATCCATCACCACCAGTTTTGGCACCAACATTCAAAAATTCACAACCGAGGTGCTCAAAGAAGTCTTTGGCAGCACCACGGATGGCATTGACATCGAATTCAACGATGCCGTCACCGGGCAGAAAACCTATGCACAAGTCAAACTCGGCCCAAACACCATCAACAAAGACGATGTGCAAACCATCCACGGGCATTTCACCAAAGCACTGCGATTAGCCAAAACGAACAATTCCAAAATGGGAACATCTGCTTTGGTCGTTGGTGTTTTGTATGGGGAAGAGCAAAATTTGAGCGGTCACTACAAAGCGTTGCGTGACGATCACCGTTACCCAGTTTTGGTCGGCGCTGATTTTTGGCAGCACCTCACGGGTGCGCCTGATTTTTATAAACGTCTGATTGACACCATCGCGCAAGTCGCCGTTCAAGCCAATGGCAAACAGCTTATTGATGAAACCATCGCCGCACTCGCGGCCACAACAGAACTCCAAAAATTCCAGCCATGAATTTGGCTGGAATTTTGAGATTGCAAGGTTTGAAGTCGACCGGGAAGAGGTTCATTTACCCTCGCAGATCAGGTAATGGAACTCCACGATTGCATGGATATTTACTTGCCACCCATGAATCAACCATGGTCTAACGTTCATGTTCAACAAGGACACCCCAAAGCATGAAACACGCGTGTCCTGCGTAGGGCGGGTTTCAACCCGCCATTCTTGTCAGCTGTGGGCGTTGTTTCACGTTAACTGGGACAGCTTCTGGTTCGATGTGTTTCGCCAGCCGCTGCGCCTGCTTCAAGCCCTACTCAATGCCCTGCTGGCGCAGGAACGTGCCTCCTGACCCTGGCGCATGGGGCGCATGCTAAAGCTCCGGCTCCAATAGCGTTGGCAGCGGTTGCGCGCCAGGTTTAACACCACACCATAGGTCAATTTTGCATCCGATTAGCTATATATTACATAGCTGACTAGGCATGTATTACAAGGGCTACAGCCTGATTTTATATATAAAATACAATCTGTTAAAAGTCCCCAATAAATCCTGCCCTGCATCTCAAGCACGCCACACGCTATGCCCAAAAAGCCCTCACGCCTCAACGACAGCTCGCAACCGCAACACGCCCAAGAAGCCTCAAAGCACAAGCTGGCTGTGTCGGCGCTGCAATTTGGCAATGGTGTCGTGTCGCCTGCACAAAAGCGCTTTAACCAGTTGCTCAAGCAAACCGAAGCCTTGGCGCAAAAGATAGAAGACACCCGCCAGCTGGCTGATGCCCACCGCCAGATTGCTGCGCAAACACTGGCTCCCCTGCAGAAACAACAGAACGACTTGATGCGGCAGATGGTATTGTGGCTTGACAGCCGACTGCAACGCAAAGGCTTGAGCGCCAAACAAAAGATCATTGCCACCGACATCCTGAGTCAGATGGCCGCGGCACTGGCTCATGACGGCGACCAGGCCATGGCCGACCTGTTTGACAAATACAACGACATCTCCGAAGAGGAAGACGAAAAAGAAGCCGCGTCGGACATGAAGATGTTCATGGAAAACATGCTGGGCGAGTCCATCGATGACGCTGAATACGAAAGCATCGAAGACTTGATGCGTGCCGCCACCGCCAAGATGAATGCCAAAATGGCTGAGGAGGCCGCCGCACGCGAGCACAAACAGAGCACGCGCAAAAAATCGGCCGCCCAACGCAAAGCCGAGGCTGCTGCCAAAGCGCAAACCGAAGATGCCACTGGGGCGTTGCGCACCATTTACCGCCAGTTGGTCAGCGCGCTTCACCCCGACCGGGAACCCAATCCACAAGAGCAGCTGCGCAAAACCGCGCTGATGAAAGAGGCCAACACGGCCTATGAAAAGCGCGACCTGTTGGCTTTGCTGCAATTGCAATTGCGCGCCGAGCTCACCGACGCATCGCAAATGGTCAACATGGCCAAAGAAAAAATGGCGGCATTGACCACGCTCCTGAAAGACCGGGTCAAAGTGCTCACCGACGAGCTCTACGCGCTTGAACGGCAAATGATCATTGAACTGGATTTGCCCATGTTCAGCACCCTGAGCCCTGGCGCGCTGCGCCGCCACTTGAAGGATGCCGAACAAGAGTTGCGTGAAGACATCGCCTCAATGCAGCAAGACCTGCTGGCAGTGCAAGACGACGCCTTCTTCAAACGCTGGCTGCGCCAACAACAGCAGGATGCTGCAGATGCATTTGACTTTCCTTTTTGAGCGCCTAACCCATCAGGCCAGCGCCTTTAGCTGGTCAACAATTGCTACTTTAAAATGAGCACCTAACCCTTTTTTAACAGGGGCTAGAAGTCTATTTGGTTGAAAAAACCGTGAGCACGCCGGTGTAGCCATAGAGATGATGTCGGGCGATTTCACCGGCGGCAAAAAAACCGACCAGCGGTACGTCACCCAAGGCGCGGCGGATGATCTGCAGCTCGGCGCTTGGCGCTCCAAAATGCGCGCCACCACGACCGGTGCAGCTCACGTAAATGGCACCTGCAATGCCACGCGCTTCATGCGGGGCAGCCTCTGCCTCTGACGCAGCCAGCGCGGCAGCGGTTTCCAGGGCTTGTTCCTGCGGCTCCAGCTCTTCTCGAATTTCAGCGCAAACGCGCATCAAATCAGCCCGTGCGGCTTGCACGTTACGCTGACAAAAGGCCAGCTCCATGCCTTCGGTGACCACATCGGCCACGGCCACCCCCGCGCGTGCCGGGTCCAGGCCAATGATGTGGCGCACCAGCACGTCGGGGCCAAAGTTCCCGGTGCGCAGCACGGTGGGTGCAGTCTCTGACATGGTGGTGGAATCTGTCATGCCCACCAGCGTGGCGCGCACCGCCTGCAGGGCTTCGCGCGGCTCGTCCAGCGTCACATTCAACTCGTGCAGCATGACTTCCAGCGCTGGTGCGCCGTCCAGCGTCAGGATCACGTTGCGGTCTGCGCCGGTGACCTGGTGCGCCCGGCTGATCGGCTGGCAGCCCTGCGTGACGCGAGACACCAGCACCACCCCAGGACCAAACGCCACACCACTCAACCCACCGCTGAACACGCCGCTGGCCGCGCCCTGGCCTTTGACGTTGCCGTCTGCAGCCACGGCAAACTGCACGGCCTGGCCCCGGCTGCTCGACAACCCTCCAAACACGTAACCCGAGTCGGTGCGCTGAGCCAGTTCTTCGATCAGTTCCGCCACCTCAGATGTCCTGGGGTCGGCATGCACCAGCGCGGTGTGGGCTTCAAACGTCAGCCCCAGCGGAGCCACGCCCGAGAACACGCGGTACTGGTCGCTGGGTAATTCAAGCAGCATCACGGCCAGCGCGGGCTCGTCAAAATACTCCACATTATTGGCGGCAATGCCGATGCCTACCGTGCCCGCCCAGTCGGTGACCTCGGGCAGTTCGGCGCTGAGGTGTTCCAGAATTTCCTGGGCGTTCGCCGCGTAGTGGTCGGTGATGTAGAGCAACGCCAGCGTCGGGTTGCTGGCATAACCGTGCAGCACCATCTGGGCACGCAACTGCGCCAGCACCAGGTTGGCGGCCATGCCCCACTGCGGATGCGTGGCGTGGGCGTAAGGAAAAAGTTTCACACGAGGCAATGCAAAAGTGGTTCAGCTGCGGCTGCGTGTATTCGGTTTGGTCACAGGTTTATTAGTTGTTTTTTTGGCTGTAGCCCTTTTGGATACTGTGCTAGCTGCTCCTTTTTTAGCTGCTTTTAAGGTTTCTTTGGCTGCCGCCTTGACCAGGTTCTTGCCCATGTCCATGCTGCTGGCCTTGGCCGCCTCTTTCATGGCTCCTGCGGCAATGTGCTGAAACTGCTGGGTCAGTGATGTCCACAACTGCATCGGATCGACCAAGCCGGCGGCGGCTGAAGCGGCCGGCTTGGCGGCGTTGCCCACCTTTTTTGCCACCGCCTCGGCTGCAGCTTCGGTTTGCCCGGCCACATCGGCCACGGTTTTAACGGTGGCGGCGGCTTTTTCGGTGACCTTTTGCATGCCTGCCGCCATGGTGTCAGCCGCCTTGAGCTTAAAGGCGTTGGCGACATCACCCATGTTGAAGTTCATGCCTTTGAGGGTCGCCAGCGTCATCTTCTGCACTTCCAGCGCCTGCACCGTGGCCCCCAATGCCTTGGAGTTTTGGTCTAACCAGAAATGCACCGCCTTGAGCTCGTTGATGCGCTTTTCAAGCTCTTCTTCATTGAGCGTGGGCGCAATCCAGTTGCTCAGGTTGGGCATTTGCGGCACGGCTTGAGATGCGCCTTTGGCCAGGTTCTGCAAAAAATCAAAGCCGGGTACAAATTTGCCAAAACCACTGTTTTGTGTATCGCTCATGAAGGTCTCCTGTGTAAAGCCTGAAAGTGGCTACAGCTTACCCCAATGCGACAAAAAATTCACCAATTTGCTTCTCGGTCTGGCGAAGCGCTGATTTTGTGGATTGATAAGTCCGCGCCGTCGTATTCATCTTCCTGGCTCAGACGCAAACCCAGGGTGAGCTTGACCACGCCATACACCAGCAAGCCACCCACCGCCGCCCAGGCCACGCCCATGCCGGTACCGATCAGTTGCGCGCCAATGCTCACGCCACCCAGGCCACCGAGCGCCTGGCTACCAAAAATGCCGGCCGCGATGCCGCCCCAGGTGCCGCACAGGCCATGCAGCGGCCAGACCCCCAGCACGTCGTCAATCTTCCACTTGTTTTGCGTCAGGGTGAACATGTATACAAAAAGTGCACCGGCCACCGCGCCCACCACCAGCGCGCCGATGGGGTGCATCACATCCGAGCCAGCGCACACCGCCACCAACCCAGCCAGCGGGCCGTTGTGCACAAAGCCAGGGTCGTTTTTACCGGCCACCAGCGCCGCCAGCGTACCGCCGACCATCGCCATGAGCGAATTCACTGCCACCAGGCCCGACATTTTGTCCAGCGTTTGCGCACTCATCACATTGAAGCCAAACCAGCCCACGGTCAAAATCCAGGCCCCCAGTGCCAGAAACGGAATGCTGCTGGGCGGGTGTGCCGACATGGCGCCGTCTTTGCGGTAGCGGTTGCTGCGTGCGCCCAGCAGCAGCACGGCTGGCAAAGCTATCCAACCGCCCACTGCATGCACCACCACGCTGCCCGCAAAGTCATGAAATTCCTGACCGGTCAGGCTCTTGAGCCAAGCCTGCACCCCAAAATGCTGGTTCCAGGCGATACCCTCAAAAAACGGATAAATGAACCCGACGATGACAGCAGTGGCCAACAGCATCGGCCAAAAGCGCGCGCGCTCAGCCACACCGCCAGAAATGATGGCGGGAATGGCCGCAGCGAAGGTCAGCAAAAAGAAAAACTTCACCAACTCGTAGCCATTTTTGGCGGCCAGTTGTTCAGCGCCCACAAAAAAATGCGTGCCATAGGCTACGCCATAGCCGACCAAAAAATACACCACGGTGGACACTGAAAAATCCACCAGAATTTTGACTAGCGCGTTGACCTGGTTCTTGCGCCGCACGGTGCCAAGCTCCAAAAACGCAAAACCCGCATGCATGGCCAGCACCATGATGCCGCCGAGAAGGATGAACAAGGCATCCGTGCCCTGTTTTAGTGCTTCCATGAGAACCTCTTTGTTTGAATTGAATTGAGTTGCTATTTATTGGTGCGTTTTCAGATGACTGCTTGAAAACGCACCAAATTAAAGCAATAAACGCGCCAGTTTGGCACAAATGCGTGTTCTGACGGCAAATTGGGCGCGAATTCAAGCAGAGAGAGCACTTTAAAGACACAAGGCTTCGGTTCAAACCCGGCGCGACGACCGAGTCATGCGCATGCGGTTTTGGCGGGCAAAACACGCGCGAAAGTTAAAGAACAGTTCGCAATCGACAGCCTACGCGCGCCTTTGCCCCCAAAGCCCGGTCGCATGACCCGATCACCGCGCCTGAGCGCTTGTGGGTGAATCCGAATTCGCAAAATCAATTGGCCTGGATTTGCGCCATCACTAGACCACGCCAACCTTGAATTTCCCCGGCCAGCCACGCCAACACTGCGTCGAATCAGTCGGGCGATGCGCTTTGCGGAGGTAAAGGAGGAGGCCACAGGCCGGGGGACACGTAGCAAAGCGCATCGCCCGACTGATTCATCAACCACAGCAACGATTGGGCAGCAATCATCCACCCAATATTTCGCCCACCTCACGCTGCTTCGCACCCCAACTTACAAACTAGCGCAGCGCCTCGGTTAGCATCCTCTTATGGAAGCTTTTTTGATCTCTACTGGCATCGTTGCACTGGCCGAAATGGGTGACAAAACCCAGCTGCTGGCCTTGATTTTGGCGGCACGGTTTGGCCAACCCTGGCCGATTGTGCTGGGCATTTTTGTTGCAACCATTGCCAACCACGCCCTGGCCGGCGCGGCAGGCGCTTGGGTGACCACCGTGCTGGGGCCAGACGTGTTGCGCTGGGTGCTGGGCGCGTCGTTCATTGCCATGGCGCTGTGGATGCTGATCCCCGACCAGATGGACGATGACGACACCCCCGCCAAGCCGCGTTTTGGCGTGTTTGGCACCACCGTGGTGGCGTTTTTTCTGGCCGAGATGGGCGACAAAACCCAGGTCGCTACCGTGATGCTGGCGGCCAAATACCACGCGTATTACTGGGTCATTGCCGGCACCACGCTGGGCATGATGCTGGCCAACGCGCCGGTGGTCTGGCTGGGTGAACGCATGACCCGCCTGGTGCCGCTGCGCGTGGTGCACATCGTCTCGGCGCTGATCTTCATGGGCTTGGGGCTGTGGGCGCTGGTGGGGCAGTTTTGACTTGCAGGTGCCAAATGAAACTGCATTGATATACTGCATCCGCGCCGATTTGCCAAAGCTTGCGGGCGCGTAACAAGTTCCGCTAAAGATGCCAGTCCACCCGGTACTGAAAGCTTGCGAAACCCATGCCCGGCAAGCCGCGTGCAACTCAAGCAGCCCTTAGCCCACTGATGAAGATGTGCCCAAGATGATCGTCACCCCACAGTCCATGCACTTTGATGCACCGTTGCCATTGCAAAGCGGTGCCTTGCTGCGTGATTACAACCTGAGCTATGAAACCTACGGCATGCTCAACACCAGTCGCTCCAACGCAGTGCTGATTTGCCACGCCCTGAACGCCTCGCACCATGTGGCGGGCGTGTACGCCGGGCAGGACAAATCCGAGGGCTGGTGGCACAACATGATTGGCCCGGGCAAACCCTTAGATACAAACAAATTTTTTGTCATTGGTGTGAACAACCTGGGCTCGTGCTTTGGCTCCACCGGCCCGATGCACGCCCACCCCGACACCGGCAAAATTTACGGCGCAGACTTCCCCGTGGTCACCGTCGAAGACTGGGTCAACGCCCAGGCCCGGCTGCTGGATGCGCTGGGCATTGAGACGCTGGCCGCCGTGATGGGCGGCAGCTTGGGCGGCATGCAAACCCTGAGCTGGACGCTGCAGTACCCGAGCCGTGTGCGCCATGCCGTGGTGATTGCCAGTGCGCCCAATTTGACCGCCGAGAACATTGCCTTCAATGAAGTGGCTCGCCGTGCCATCACCACCGACCCCGACTTTCATGGCGGCCATTTTTACGCCCATGGCACGGTGCCCAAACGCGGCCTGCGCATCGCCCGCATGATTGGCCACATCACCTACCTTTCCGATGACGTGATGAACGAAAAATTTGGCAGAAAGCTGATTGCCGCCAGCCAAAGTGCCCAAGAACGCGACTACTTTTATTCCACCTTAGAGGCCGAATTCCAGATTGAGGGCTACCTGCGCTACCAAGGCGACAAGTTTGCCGAATATTTTGATGCCAACACCTACCTGCTGATCACCCGGGCGCTGGACTACTTTGACCCGGCGCGCGCCTTTGGCGGCAACCTGAGCCTGGCTCTGGCGCGGGCCACCGCCAAATTTTTGCTGGTGAGCTTCACCACCGACTGGCGTTTTGCCCCCAAGCGCAGCCGCGAGATCGTCAAGGCGCTGCTCGACAACCAGCGCGACGTCAGCTACGCCGAGATCAACGCACCCCATGGACATGATGCCTTTTTACTTGATGACCCGCGTTATACAAGCGTAGTGCGCTCTTATTTTGAAAGCATGGAGGTGACCGCATGAGCGACCCGCACCTGATGCATGCCCTGGCTCAATTAGTGCCAGAAGGCGCTCGTGTGCTCGATTTGGGCTGTGGCGACGGGGCTATGCTGGCGCACCTCAAAACCAGCCGCCGCTGCACCGGATACGGCATCGAGATTGACGATGCCAACGTGCTGGCCTGTGTGAAACGCGGTGTCAATGTGATCCAGCTCAACCTGGACGAAGGTCTGTCGATGTTTGAAGATGCCAGCTTTGATGTGGTGCTCCAAATCGACACCCTGCAACACCTGCGCAACGCCGAAGTGATGCTGCGCGAGACGGTGCGCGTGGGGCGCGTGGGCATCGTCGCCTTTCCCAACTTTGCCCACTGGCCCAACCGCCTGAGCGTGCTGCAAGGTCGCATGCCGGTGACCAAGCGCCTACCCTACCAGTGGTTTGACACGCCCAACATACGGGTCGGCACCCATGCCGATCTGGGCGTGCTGGCGGCGCGCAACGGCCTGACGGTGCAGGACAGTTTTGGCCTGCAAAACGGCCAGGTGGTGCGCCTACTGCCCAATCTGCTGGCGGGGACTTCGGTCTACAAACTTGCAAGGTGAAGTCATGCTGAACCCGGCCGTGCGCTGGCTGCTGTTGCTGGCGCTGAGCGGCCTGTTTGGCGGGCTGCTGCAGGTGCTGCACTTTCCTGCCGGGGTGCTGCTGGGCTGCATGGTCGCGGCCATTTTGCTGTCAATTCAATGGGGGCAACTGAGTTTGTCGCCACCGCTGTTTGTGTTGGCGCAAGCGGTGCTAGGTTGCCTGATGGCTCAAAGCATGCGGCTCCCGGCGCTGTCCAATGTGCTGGCGCACTGGCCGCTGTTTGTGGGCATCAATCTGCTGGTCATCGTCGCGGGTGGCTTGCTGGGCTGGGTGCTGGTGCGTCGCAAGGTGCTGCCAGGCACCACCGCGCTGTGGGGCATTGCGCCGGGGGCGGCCTCGGCCATGGTGCTGATGTCTGAGAGCTATGGGGCCGACATGCGCCTGGTGGCCTTCATGCAATACACCCGGGTGGTGATCGTCACGGCAGTGGCCGCCTGGGTGGCGCATCTGGCCATGTCGGTCCAGGCACCGCCTGCCGCGCCACATCAGGCTCTAGCAGTGCATCAGCTGCGCCATGTGGCAGCGACGTTGACGCTGATGCTTGGCGCTGCCGGGGTGGCGCACCGTTTGAAAATCCCAGCCGGTGGCATGGTGCTGGCGTTGCTGGCAGGCACGGCCTTGCAAGCCACGGGTTGGCTGGTGATTGAGCTCCCCCCGGTGTTGCTGACCTTGGCCTACGCCGCCATCGGTTGGAGCGTGGGTCTGCGCTTTACCCGCGCCATTTTGATGCACGCCTGGCAAGCCTTGCCGATGGTGTTGGCCGCCATTGCCGCTCTGATGGGGCTGGGCCTGCTGTTGGCACTGCTGCTGGTACTGCTGGCCGGTGTGGCCCCGCTGACTGCCTACCTGGCCACCAGCCCGGGCGGCGCCGACTCGGTGGTGGTGATTGCCGCCACCAGCGCGGTCGATGTGGGCTTTGTCATGGCCATGCAGCTGGTGCGTTTTTTGATGGTGCTGCTGGTAGGGCCACGCATCACGGCCTGGCTGGCACAACGATCGCCAGAACTTAAAAAGCCCAAGTCTTAAACTGCGATCGCCCTCCACCCTTCTCACATTCACCATGCGCATCCTCCTGGCCGAAGACGAACACGCACTGGCCAACTGGCTGGTGCAGGCGCTGCAGCAAAGCCAGTTTCAGGTCGACTGGGTCAACGACGGCCGCCTGGTGCGGCAAAGCCTCGAGGCCACGCGCTATGACGCGCTGATTCTGGACCTGGGTCTGCCCGGACGTGACGGCCACGATGTGCACTCTGACTTGCGTGATGCCGACTTGCGCCTGCCGGTGCTGATCTTGACGGCGCCTCGCACCAGCTGTGCACCCCTTTAACCACGTTCGCCACCCAAGTGGGTTTGCAATCAGAGAAACCGATCCAGCCAAAATAAAACAAGCGCTAGCTGCTATCAAATTACAAGTAGAAGACACCATTCGTCAAACCAACCAGATGCTGTCTCTGGCACGCGCCGACGCGCTGGAGAGGCGCATTGAACCGTGCGACCTGGTGGCTCTGGCGCAGGACGTGACCCGTGCAGCCTGGCCGACCGCGCGCGCTCGACAGATTGACCTGGGTTTTGAGCCCCTGGATGTAAGCCAAGGCGAGGTTTGGGTGATGGGACACGCTGCGTTGCTCAAAGAAGCGCTGAGCAATTTGCTGCACAACGCCCTACACCACACACCGCTAGATGCCAAGGTGACCGTGCAAGCGGGCATCAAAACCTGGCACGGGTAAACCACAGCCATCCCGCACGCGGTGTTGCGCGTCATTGACAACGGCCTTGGCATGACAGCTGAGGAGCTGGCGCGTGCGGGTGAGCGTTTCTTCAGGGGCCGCGCCCAGGCCAGCGGCTGCGGGCTGGGGCTGGCCATTGCCAAAGCCATTGCCCAGCGCCATGGGGGGCACTTGGACCTGAGCGTCGGCGTCGACGACACAACGGCTCCCGGACTGACCGTCACCCTGCATTGGCCTACTTCAGTACAAGGGTTTCCACTGACTTTTTAGCCCTCTGCTTGAAAGCTGCCTGACAGCCGGTTTTTTCTACAGTCTGCCCCATGCCGCAGCCACTGGTTCACAAGCATGCGGCATGTTCAACACACTTAAAGGAGATTTTTCATGCGTCTGCATCATGTATCAATGGCCACTGTGGCCTGCGCTGGTTTGATGGCTTTGTCCGCCTGGGCCGGCCCCTTGGACAAAACCGAATGTGTGGCACCGGCCAAACCGGGCGGTGGTTTTGACTTGACTTGCAAGCTGGCACAAAGTGCGCTGCTGGATGGCAAATACACCGCCGACCCGATGCGTGTGAGTTACATGCCCGGCGGCATTGGCGCGGTGGCTTACAACGCCATCGTGGCGCAGCGCTCGGTTGAAAACAACACCATCGTGGCCTTCTCGGGCGGCTCGTTGCTGAACCTGGCGCAAGGCAAGTTTGGCCGCTATGGTGAAAACGACGTGCGCTGGCTGGCAGCAGTGGGCAGTGATTTTGGCGCAGTGATCGTGGCTGACAACTCACCCCTCAAATCCATGAAGGATTTGGTGACCGCCATCAAGGCCAACCCAGGCAAAGTGGTGTTTGGCGCTGGCGGTAGCGTGGGCAGCCAAGACTGGATGAAGGCCGCACTAACGCCCATGTTCAACAAGGACACCCCAAAGCATGAAACATGCGTGCCCTGCGTAGGGCGGGCTTCAACCCGCCATGGCCGACTGAAGTAGGCCCTACGACACGCCATTCTTGTCGGCTGTGGGCGCTGTTTCACGTTAACCGCACGCGCCGCCGGTCTGGATCCAAAATCAATGCGTTTTGTGGTGTTTGAAGGCGGTGGTGAAGCCATCACCGCGCTGCAAGGTGGTCATGTGCAGGTGTATTCGGGCGATGCCTCTGAGGCGCAAGAGCAAATGAAAGCCGGTGCCAAGATTCGCGTGCTGGCCGTCATGTCACCGATCCGCCTGGACGGCAAACTGGTCGCAGTGCCCATCATGAAAGAACAAGGCTATGACGTGCAGTGGCCCATCATCCGCGGCTTCTACATGGGGCCCCAAGGTGAGCGATGCCGACTTTGCCGTCTGGAGCGACACCTTCAAGAAAATGATGGCCACCCCAGCTTACGACAAGCTGCGCGCCGAACGTGGCCTGTTCAAATTTGCCATGACCGGCAAGGAACTCGATGGCTTCATCAAAGAGCGCATGGGCACCTACCGCCAACTGGCCAAAGACTTTGGCCTGAAGGTGGTTCAGTAATTTAAGCAAAATAGGCTTCTAGCCCTTATTTATAAAGGGCTAGAAGATATCTTTTTAAGAGTGCATCATGCCTCAATGTTCATTGGCAACGTGCTGCTGCTGATCAACATTCCGCTGGTGGGCTTGTTTACCCGCATTTTGTTGATGCCCAACTGGTTGCTGGTGCCGGGCATTCTGGCCATCAGCGCAGTCGGGGTGTATTCGGTGCATGCCACCACCTTTGACCTGATGCTGATGGCTGGCCTGGGCATTGCGGGCTACCTGCTGCGCAAGCAAGGCATTCCGATGGCATCGCTGATTCTGGGCTTTGTGCTGGGCGAGCTGATGGAGCAAAACCTGCGCCGCGCCTTGTCGATCACCAATGGCGAGTTGGGTATTTTGGTGGAAAGCCCCATCTCCAAAGGCTTGTGGATGGGCGTGGTGACCATGCTGCTGGTGCCGCCGCTGTACCGGCGCTGTACCGGCGCTGGACTCGCCGCGCCGCGGCGCGCTGAGCATCGCTTGGCATGCCAGGCCTGCCACCCTCGGGGTAGGCAGGCCTTTTTTTGCTACAACCTTTGCGCGTTGAGCATCCAAGGCTTCAAGAACCTTAAACTCAGTCAAATAGTTATGTCGTTGATGAACTGAGACCCCAACATGCCACACCGCACTGCCACCCTGTTTGATCCCGTGAACGCGGGCGATCTTGCCCTTGCCAACCGCATCGTCATGGCGCCGCTGACGCGCAACCGCGCACCACTGGCCATGCCCACCGCCTTGATGGCCGAGTACTACCGCCAGCGTGCCAGCGCCGGCTTGATCATCACTGAGGCCACCGCCATCAGCCAGCAAGGCCAGGGCTATGCCGATGTGCCCGGCCTGTACGCCGAGGAACAGGTTGAAGCCTGGAAACCCGTTACACACGGGGTGCACCAGGCAGGCGGCAAAATTGTTTGCCAGCTCTGGCATGTGGGTCGCGTGTCACACACCAGCCTGCAGCCGCACGGGGGCCAGCCGGTAGCGCCCTCGGCCATCACCGCCAACACCAAAACCGTGCTGCTCAAAGACGGTGTGCCCGAGTTTGTCGACGTGTCCGCGCCCCGTGCCCTGCAGGCCTACGAGTTGCCCGACATCGTGCACGCCTATGCCGCTGCGGCACGTAACGCGGTGCAAACCGCTGGCTTTGACGGGGTGGAAATCCACGCCGCCAACGGCTACCTGCTGGATCAGTTTTTAAAAGCAGGCTCCAACCAGCGCCGTGACGACTTTGGCGGCAGCATCGAGAACCGCGCCCGTTTCGTCCTTGAAGTGGTGCGCGCCGTGACCGATGCGGTGGGCGCGGGCAAGGTCGGCATTCGCCTGTCACCCGTCACCCCGGCCAACGATGCCTTTGACCCCGACCCGCAGCCGCTGTTTGATTACTTGGTGCGCGAGCTGGCCATCTACAAATTGGCCTACATCCACGTCATTGAAGGGGCCACGGGTGGCCCGCGTGCGTTGCCAGATCGCCCGTTTGACTACACCGGCCTGCGCCGCGCCTACCGTGCGGCAGCCGGCAAAGGCGCCTGGATGGTGAACAACGGCCTGGACAAAACCCTGGCGCAAGTTGCCGTGTTGGACGGTGCAGACCTGGTGGCCTTTGGGCGGCCTTTCATTGCCAACCCCGACCTGGCCGAACGCCTGCGCAAGGGCAAGCCCCTGGCTGAAGGTGACCGCAACACCTGGTACGGTGGCGGAGCCAAAGGCTACACCGACTACCCGACACTCAAGGGCTAAATCAGCCCCTAGGAGGCTGTCGGACTTTCGGCATCGAAGCGTTCTCGAAGAGCGGCGTAGCCAAATTCGACCCCAGCGAGGGCAGTTTTTGCCGGATTTACTGGCTCATAGCCGTAGCTATGGGCCAAAAAGACGGTAAAAAATGAACCGCTGCGGTCGGATTACAGCCGATGTACCGAAAGTCCGACAGCCTCCTAGCCCTTTTAAAACCTGCCTAAGCTGCTATTGAAATAATGGCAGTTAGGGTGTGGGATGCGCCTGGTGCCAAGGTGATCTCATCGGGCCCCGCGTTGCAGGTTTCCACGCACACCATGCCTTTGTGTTCGCCAGCAGCCATGTCGGCAAAGGCTTTTTCGCGTTCGCTGCCCGGATTCCAAACCACGGTGCTGGTGCTGCCTGCTTTGGCCACCTGAATGCGCCTGTGGCCCGCCGTGTCGTCAATCACACAGCTGGCCGTGGTGCCCAGATAAACCCGGTCGGTCTCTGCGCTGAAACTCACCGCGCCGGTTTGTTGGCACGGGGCAAAGTTTTGCAGCTTGTCCAGGTAACTCGTCCCGTCCAGGCCCAACACCTGCGTTTGGCCGATATTGGACACAGAAAAATAGCTGTGCAGCGCTTGGCTGATGTTGAAAGCCACCAAGCCGGTGTTGCGGGTGGTCAGCGCCAGAGACAAGGTGCTGCCCACGGTGACCACCAGCTCCAGGTCAAACGCAAAGTCCCACAGCGCGTGGCTGGCAGCATCATCCCCGACCCCCAAGCGCAGCACCACCTCCCCGCTTGCATTCACCCGGGTTTGGCGCACCGCCCAGAGGCGGGTACGCACAAAACCATGGGCCGGCAAACCGTCGCGCGCGCCAAACCAGGGCCAGCACACCGGCACGCCACCGCGCACCGCTTTGCCTGGCTCAAACACCGCCGCCCTGGAAACCCACAGCACCGGTTGCTGCCCTGCTGGTTGCCATGCCAGCACCTGCGCACCTTGCAGGGCGATGCGGGCCTGCGCCAGAGGTGTGTCCACGTCCACCACCGGCAGGCCACCCGGCCCGGGTGTGAAACGCAGCGCGTGCGTCAGCCCAAAGCGTTGGTTCCAGGTATCCAGTTCATCGGTCATGGGTCGGCTCCAGATTATTTAATTGCTATTTAATAAATAGCTGCTTGCCCTTGTTATAAAAGGGCTAGAGGCATATTTCTTACATAAAAAAACAAAACCACACCCCGCAGCTGTGCGACACTTTACCCTCAGCATTCAGACCCACACCCCACCCCACCATGCCCCGCTTTGCCGCCAACCTGAGTTTTCTGTACCCCGAGCTGCCGTTTCTGGAACGGTTTGAAGCTGCCGCACGGGATGGCTTTACCGCCGTGGAGTATTTGTTTCCCTATGCCTGGCCCCAGCACGAGCTGGCCGCACGCCTGCAAGGCAACGGGCTGCAGCAGGTGTTGTTCAACGCGCCCCCTGGCGGTGCCAACCTGGCCACTGCGGCGGCGGCGTGGGACGCTGGTGCGCGTGGCTTGCTGTGCCTGGCCGAGCGCACGGCCGAGTTCCGGCAAGGGCTGCACTTGGCGCTGGATTACGCCCACAGCTTGCAGTGCCCCCGCATCCATGTCATGGCAGGCCGGGTTCCAGAAGGGGTGATGCGTGAAAGCCTGCTGAACGTGGTGGCCGACCATCTGC
>Ga0210037_1000928_pt1 | contig 19329 bp, 16 predicted proteins | sample CryGey08umfilter_3_FD_185451 | JGI IMG/M metagenome (GOLD analysis project Ga0210037, IMG submission 185451) | Groundwater microbial communities from aquifer in Utah, USA - Crystal Geyser 4/9/14 0.8 um filter (SPAdes) (version 3) | ecosystem: Environmental > Aquatic > Deep subsurface >...
AACTATTGCAAACATCTTAATACTCGGTATTTTGGTAACTGTTTTTAAAAGAAAAAATTGGTTTTAGGATATTGAAATAACTAATTAATTCCTAAAAAATTTACCTTAACACTGATGCACTGGAATGAAGTTTTTTCTGTCTTCATTCGCTCGAAAATGTACAAACTGCGGTTTGTCCACTTCGCTCGCTCACTTGCAGTAAAAACGTTCATTTCCACACTGCAGTGTGAAAATAATCGTTTTTTCTAACTTCGCTTGTTCGAAAACGTAAGTGAACTTCCGTTTTACTCACGACGCTCGTTAGTAAGAATTCGTACTTTGGTGCGTCTAAGTATATAATGGTTTCCACATGGCAAGTCCAAAGCAGACAGGCAATATAGGTGACCAGGAAGAGCGTTTTTTGAAGGCTTTTGCAGAATATGGCGATGCTTTGTTTCGTCATGCCACATTACGTATTAGTGATCGGGAGCGGGCAATTGATATTGTCCACGATACCTTCACTAAAGTGTGGACATATTTACGAGGTGGGCACGAAATTGAAGCTTATAGACCATTTTTGTATAAAGTATTAAATAATTTAATTATTGATGAATATCGCAAACAAAAAGAATTATCTTTAGACGCTTTGTTAGAACAAGAAGGGGTGAACGAGGGTTCTTTTGAAGAACTTTCGGAAAGTAGTGTTGAGGCCTTAGGAGCTACGATTGATGGTAAACAGGCTTTAGATCTTATCAGCATTTTGCCAGATATTTACAAGGAGGTGCTCATTTTACGTTTTGTTGATGGACTTGGTCCACGTGAGATTAGCGTTTTGACCGAGGAATCAGAAAATGTGATTTCTGTTCGTATCTATCGTGGTCTAAAAATGTTACGGGATAAGATAGAAGAAGAAACAGCCATCAGAGAAGAAAGTCGTATTTTACATAAAAATAAATAATGAAACGTTTTAGCGAACAATTTAAGAAAAAATCAGAAAATATCCGTCTTACGGTGCTTGAAAAGCGTGATTTACGCGAACGTTTGGTATCATACATGGAGTATCATCCATTACCAGTTAGTTTGACTAAAACAAAATTCCAGCCAGCCACAGAGATGATAACTGATAAATTTAAGGTTTTTTATATTTCTACCAAATACCTAAAGGGTGTCACCATTTTGGCAACAATCTTTGTTTTTATAATTATGCCATCGTTAGCCGAACGGACGGTACCGGGTGATATTTTATATCCAGTTAAAGGTCTGACTGAAGATATTCGCGGGTCACTTAATTTTACTCCTTATGAAAAAGTGGCTTGGGAAACAAAGAGGTTGGAACGAAGAGTGGCTGAAGCTCGTCTTCTAGTTAAAGAAGGAAAACTAACACCACAAATGGAAACTGATTTTTTAGTAGCAGTACAAGCTCATAAATCCGCTGCAGAAGCCCAAATAAAGTCTTTAGAGACCACCGATGCAGAAGGTGCTGGTTTAGCTCAGATAACCTTTTCCTCAGTTCTTGATGTGCAAAGTGCCGTTTTACGTTCTGATTCTAGTTCTGTAAATGCAACTACCTCGGATACTTTATCTGGAGCAATTGCTAACGTGTTGGAGGATAATAATGAAAATACTGGAAAAGATGGCCAAACGGTTGTTTCTTTTGAGAGATTAATGGCTCAATTGGAAATTGAAACAACTCGGGTTTATGATTTATTTGCTAGTAACCAATCAATCGCTACTGCCTCTGAAATAGCAGATGCTAAACGACGCCTCACTGACATAGAATTAAAGATAAATAATGCTTCCGATAAATATCAAGAAACCCCTGATGTGGTTATTGAGGAACTACGGACGGCTTTAGGTGATTTACAAAAATTAATTGTCTTTATAACTGATATTAATGTGCATGAATCCGTTAGTATTGAATCATTGGTACCGATTGTTCTCACTATCGAAGAACATCAAGAGGTTTTTACAAAAAATTATGAAAAATTAGTAGCTGATTTACTTATTTTGAAAAACGGTCAAGAAAAAATAACTGACCCGGCGATGATTGATAAAATTGAAAACACTCTGCCAGAAGTGCAAACTTTAATAGCGCGAGCCACTTCATCCATGACTTCGGCCTTATTTAATGAAGCTGATTTTGCTCTAGCTTCCGCTCAGGAATTAGTTAATTCAATGTTATCAATGTCAGGAATTGGTGACGGAATAATTGTTACTGGTGCAACTGATAAGCTTGATACAATTAATTCCACCACTTCTTCCAGCACTGAACTGAATATGGAAACAGAAATTAAAAATGATGTTAATAACACTAAAAACCCCTCATCCACTACAGCAGTAATCAGTTCTCAGACTGTAATATAAACGGAATAATTTTTTAAAAGACCGATACACACAAAGTGTGTATCGGTCTTTTAAGTAAAGAACCCCGTCCCAGAGGGACGGGGCATTCGCCAACGTCCCTCGGGGACGAACCGGGGGTTCTTTGCTGTATAGGTGTCGCCCACCGGCGACTCATTTTTCAATGTTGCATTCATCCCCAGGGTGAAGAAATGCTGGGAGCATTTCTGCAAGACTTGTTGAGATATTTTGTGAGGTATCGAAACAAAATGTCCAACAAGTAGACAGCACCTGTAAGGTGAACCCTGGGGCATTCTGCAACAATTACAGTAAACAACTTCTAAATAAGATTCGTTTGATTTTAATTATAAATTTACTACAAAATTTATAATTCTGTTTTACTAGCATCCTCTAAAATATTTCTTAGAAAAGGAGCCATGGTTTCGGTAAAAATTCTTGCTCGATAAGGTAGATTACCGCTAACATTTCTAGCAAACGAAAAACCTGTTTCTTCGGTAATAGTGCGATTGATATGAGAAAGGGTAATAGCTCGCAAGCTACCAGTACCATCTTTGACGTCATCACCTTTTGTAGTAATCATTCCAATTACACTTCCATAGTCTGTCACTATCGGACCACCAGAAGAGCCGTGCTCGCCAATTTTACTACCAGTAATAGAGAATATGTCGGCATAATTTGAACCAAAAGTATAAAGTTCGGTAATAGTGCTGGTGGCTTCGCGAGGCAATAAATCAGTGTCAAAACCACTAGTCAAAAGAGATTCAGCGGGGTATCCAGAAGCCGTGACGGTGGTTCCAGTAATTGAACGGGGTAATAAATCAGTATTGGTTTTTAGGGCTGGAAATGTGGCCGGTAGGGGAGAACCATCAATAGTGTTGTTTACATAAAGTAAAGCGTAGTCACGTTCTCCGGTACCGCTGGGGCTTGGTTCATTGATTAACTTGGCGTGTTCTTGTACCCAGGCTGGAGATATATACAAGAGCTCGGCCGTATATTTTGGAGTAGCAGGGCTTCCTGATCTGATAATGCATTCAGTGTTTCCTAAAGCATCAGTATTTTCAAGAAGAAAAAATTGAGCCACATGAGCATTAGTTAAAATTACCCCACCCGGACTGACAAAAAATCCCGTTCCGGTTGTGGTGCGAAGAAAAGTGGAAGTGGTGTAGGTACAATAAATATTCACAATTGCCACCAAGGGATCATTAGTGGTGGCATTAATTATTTCGGTACTGTCTAGTAATGAGGCCTTTTGGTATTCTGGATTATTAATAAGAATATTAGGAATAATATTTTGATAGGGAAAATCTGTTGGTAAGGACGGAATTTTAATTTCTTCATTTGAAGAAGTAGAAGTTTCAATAATAGTGGCAGTATCGTCAACAGGTTCTAAAAATTCTATTATCTCTCCCGCCAAAAAATTGGTGAAAGAAAGATAGGCGGTAAAAATCGCAATTATGACATTGGTTAAAAATTCCATTAAAGAAGTATAACATTGTGGCAAAAATTCTTCATTTTTGTTAGGTAGTTTCAATAATCTAACACCACTAATTCATGGAATACATTCCTAGGTAATTTGAAGCCAATATTTAAGAAACGCAAGGAATATTTTTCTTTCGGGACTGCTACTGTATTCGTGATGTACACTAAAGGCGACGCGTGCTCGTCCCGCAAAATCTCGCATGGATAAATAAAATTGTTATCGTATTATTATCATAAATATGACCACAAAACATGAAGTATTGACAGAACATTTACAAGGATGGCTGGCTTTCAAACAAAATAGACCAAAGTGAAGTGAACCAAAATTCTTTGTTTTTCCTTTCTGGTGCGGGTGAGAGTAATCGAACTCTACTACTTCAGTACCCCAATTGGCTGGATTGATTCGCTTCGCTCTCAATCCAGCTCAATCGGGTTTCGATTCCTCACGTAACCTGCTACTAGCAGGTTACTTCACTCCGCCCTGTACCAATAAAATAACCACCCCCAGGGGTGGTTATTTTATTGAACAGTGCGGGTGAGAGGAATCGAACCCCCTACCACTGCTTGGAAGGCAGTTATTTTACCAGTAAACTACACCCGCGTTTTTGCTTCGTAAGGCAGTATAGCCAATATGTTAAATAATATCAATCTCATGTCTGACCCCACCCATTTTTGCAGTCCCCTAGTAATTCATCACTTTGTGAATTTTTTAGACATCAGCAATCAAGACAAAATTATTTTGAGTAATTGTTTTGTTTTTTCAATATATATATCACATAACAGTAATGAAAAGTGCCAAATATGTTGGCATATTATCACACTTGATTGACAAACTGTCTAGGATATGGTAATGTATAATTATGAAAATATTTTTGGGAGGAATGATATTTTTTACTTTACTGCCTTTTCTAGTTGGTGCTTATTACACTAATGATAATTTAGGAACTATTGCTCATAGTAAGCCAGTCTGGTTTTTGACTGATGGCAACGGTGGTTTTTATGGTGCTACTGAAGACGGTACGACTTTCACACAAAAACCTATTACCAACGACTTTGGTATTCGTTTGCATAAATTTCAGATTGACTCTGCCTTTTTCTATGTTTCAGATCGTGGTGTTATTTACGCAGAAAACAACCTGATGGCTTTATCAATGTATTTAGCTCTAATGTAGCTGATAATAATATAAAAATGGCTCCATAAAGAGCCACTTTTATTTTGGCTCGCTTAGATCAGGTGAGCTAAAATATTACTTTTTATTTGACCAATCATCTGCAAAGCAACCACTGGGGACATGGAAACGATGCCAACCAACCATTTTTGGGTGTTGCACCAAAGACATTCCATCAGAACGTACGTCGGTAGCGTCAATGAAACGCCAACGATAGACGGCTTTGCCTGTAGGATCAATGTGAAAATACTTTCCCTGCTTAACAACCAAAGCAAAGCCGTATCTAAAATGTCTGATAGAACTAAATATATGTTGGTAAAGGGGGGCTTCATCTTGATAGCGCACATGGCGCCAAAATTTTACTCCACCTATTTCGTAAATCTTTATCCCGACTGCACTACCGGCGAGATACTCAACCGTATTCGGTCTCAAGACCGAAAGGGTATGAATATTCAAACCCTTAGCTAAAAGAACGGCTCCTGGAATTGTTCTTGTAGTCAGGAGCAAAGTTTTTTGTTTGGTAGGTTTCTGCATTTTTGTCTCCTATTCTAATCCAATCATTAGAATAGACCGATTTTATAAAAAAGCAACCGCCTCTCAAAAATAAAAAATGGTTCCTATCCTAAAATAAGTATATAATATAAATATATGAAATATATTATTTTAGTTATAGTTACAATTTTGTTTATTCTTATTATTGGTGCCGGATTTTATTATTTTTTAACCCCAACGGCTACTGTGGATAATCTACCGGTAGCAGTAGAAAAGCCAACTCCAGTAGTGGCGACTTCCACCATTGCCACTACGACTGAGGAACTGCCGATAGAGCGTGGCCCAGAAACTGTCATTGGTACTTCCGTTAAAAACAATGCCATCACCGCCTATCATTTTGGTCAAGGTAAAGACGAGATTGTCTTTATTGGTGGTATCCACGGTGGTTATTCATGGAATACTAGCTTAGTAGCTTATGAATTAGTTGATTATTTAAAAGCAAATCCTGCAGTCGTACCAGAAAATATTACAGTAACTGTTATTCCGGTACTTAATCCCGATGGTCTAGAATCAGTTACTGGTAAGACCGGTCGTTTTGTCGCCAGTGATATTACTGCTAATCAGGCAGAACAAACAGCTGGCCGTTATAATGCCAATAAAGTTGATCTTAATCGTAATTTTAATTGTCAATGGCAACCAACTGGTAAGTGGCAAAATAAAACTGTTAGCGGTGGCAGTAATCCATTCTCAGAACCAGAAACTAAAGCTATTGAAAAATATACTGCCGACAATACTCCAGTAGCCGTTATCACCTGGTACAGTGCAGCTGGTGGTGTCTATTCATCAAACTGTGAAAATGGGGTATTACCAGAAACAACTATCTTGACTGATTTATATGCTAATGCCTCTGGTTATAAAGCTTATCAAGAATTTGATTATTATGAAATTACTGGTGACATGGTTAATTGGCTTGCTAGCCAAAACATTCCCGCCATTAGTGTTTTACTTTCCAATCATTCTGACACTGAGTGGACAAAAAACCTAGCTGGAGTAGAAGCAGTAATTAAACACTTCCAAAAATAATGTCGCCATTACGCCATATTCTGTTGGTCTTGGGGGGAGTAGTAATCATTAGCGGAATGATTGGTTTGATATTTAGCCTAATAAATAAAAAAACCGTTCCGGTAATTGAACCCCTTCCTGAAATAATTACTCCAGAAAAAGCAGTCATGGGAACCAGTAGTAAAGTTATTGGCTATTCCGTTGAAAATAGAAAAATTGAATCCTTCTCCTTCGGGACAGGGGCTAGGCATTTATTATTCGTCGGGGGAATTCATGGCGGTTATGAATGGAATAGTATCTTATTGGCTTATCAATTTATTGACTACCTTAATCAAAATCTAGAAACAATACCCACCAGTGTAACGATTGATGTTATCCCCTCAATCAATCCTGATGCTTTATACGCTGTAATAAAAAAGGAAGGTCGGTTTAAAATAACAGATATACCACTTACCACCACTGTTGGGTTGGGACGCTTTAATGCCCACCAGGTAGATCTTAATCGCAACTTTGCTTGTAAATGGCAACCGCAAAGTAGTTGGCGATCACAAACAGTCAGCGCTGGTACTAGTGCTTTTTCAGAACCAGAAACTAAAGCCCTACGGGACTTTGTAAATATCACCAAACCAGAAGCAGTAATTTTTTGGCATAGTCAAGCCAATGCTGTCTATGCCTCGGAATGTACCAATGGTGTTTTACCAGACACTATTACTCTCATGGAGACTTATGCTCAAGCGGCAAATTATAAATCAGTCGCCACTTTTGATGCCTATCCTGTGACCGGCGATGCCGAAGGGTGGCTTGCCTCAATCGGTATTCCCGCCATTACCGTAGAATTAGCCAATCATGAAAGTACTGAATGGGATAAAAATTTGGCTGGCATAAAAGCGGTTTTGCGTACTTATATTGGAAAGTAAAGAACCCCGTCCCAGAGGGACGGGGCATTCGCCAGCGTCCCTCTGGGACGAACCGGGGGTTCTTTTCTGTATAGGTGTCGCCCACCGGCGACTCATTTTTCAATGTTGCATTCATCCCCAGGGTAGAACCCTGGGGATGAATGCAACAATTACAGTAAAAGACAACAAAACAATTCACATATCACTAGTCTATTTTTGTAGACAACACAGTTGTCGTATTGGTGAGCGCCCAACCAAGCAACCCACCTTAACTCGTCCGTGTCTTGGTGAGCTTGCAAAGCAATCCACGTCGTCCTACCTTAGATTGCTACGCATCACTCGCCTCCACTCGTGATGCTCGTAAAGACGGTGGTGATTCGTCTTGGCGAGGAGGAGCCACTGCACCGCCCGAAGTCATCCTCTAACTTAAATCTGAAACTAAATTAAAACCAAAACCTTGAATAAATAACTCCGCCAAAACCTTTCATTCGAATGAAAGGTTTTGGCGGCTTGAATTAGGTATTTTTAGTTTGGACTTAATTCTTGGACTTAGATTTTTAACCCAAACTTTGAACTTAAACTAAACTGCGGTTATTTTTTAAAAACTTGATGGTAGTTGGCAACACCAAGAAAGTTTCTATTTCCCGAAAGTAATGAATTTGTGAAAAAATTATTTCCTTTGCCCGTGAAATTTTTTATGAATTTGCGCTAGATGCTTATCGGTAACATGCGTATAAATTTGTGTAGTGGCAATATTGGCATGACCTAATAGAGCTTGCACCGAGCGCAAATCAGCACCATTACTAAGTAGGTCAGTTGCAAAACTGTGCCGAATAACATGTGGGGTTACTTTACGAGTAATGCCAGCTTTAATGGCATAGACCTTTAACATTCTTTGAACCGCCCGCGGTGAGAGGCGAAGATCTTTCATTGCTTTGGACTTTCGTCCATACTGGATAAACAAAGCCTCATCCATATCTTGGCGGTTTTTTAAATATTGTTTAAGAGCTGTTTTTGCTTCTTCGGAAATAAATACCACCCTGACTTTATCGCCCTTACCCCTAACTGAAAATTCATCACGAGTTAAATCTAAATCATCAGTTACTAATCCGCATAATTCAGAAATACGCAAACCAGTAGAAAATAGTAATTCAAGAATCGCCCGATCTCTTAAGCCAACTAAAGTTTTTAGATCAGGTGCCATCATCAATCTATTAAGTTCCGTTAAGGAAATTAAATCTAGAGAACGTTCCGGCACTTTAGCTAACTCAATGATTTCTGGAGACAAAGATTGAATACCTCGTTTGCGTAAAAATTTTAGAAAAGCTCTTAGGGCAATCAGATAGTAATTTTGCGTTCGCCGTTTCATGGTTTCAACTTGACTGCCAACTTTACTACCGGGTTGTCTATTAAGCCAAAGCCGAAATTCACGAACAAGTTCCTCCGTCAATTGATTCGGGATAGTCACCTTAGTATGTTGTAAGAAGGTCTCTAAATAGTGATCATAATTTTCAATAGTTTTCACACTCCGACCACGCTCTATTTCCAGATATTCCAAAAATTGTCTTTTTGCTTCTAGTAAATTCATATATAATATTATAACAGTCAGACAAACTAATTTAAGTTAGATTACAGCCAAAGGAAGTGTCGGCCAAGCCAATTGATATTTGCCAGTAAAGAACCCCGTCCCAGAGGGACGGGGCATTCGTCAGCGTCCCTCTGGGACGAACCGGGGTTCCTTTCTGTGTAGGTGTCGCCCTCCGGCGACTCATTTTTCAATGTTGCATTCATCCCCAGGGTAGAACCCTGGGGCATTCTGCAACAATTACAGTAAATCTGGGTATCCCAGGTGCGTTATCGGAAAGCTTGCTTTTTTTATAAAATATGCTATAGTAGCAACAACCTTCGCAGGTTATTATCGCTTTACTTGTGTACCGTGTTTTTATACGGGTATCTATACCAAGTGATGCACAACTTTATTTTATCTTCATGTTAAGCAAACGAGTCAAAGAAAATGTAACCAAGACAGTCAAGCGTCATGACGCTGATACTGGATCACCAGAAGTACAAGTGGCTCTCATTACTCGACAAATCGACGAGTTATCCACCCACCTGCGCAAACACAAAAAAGATTTTCACTCCCGTCGTGGTCTACTACAGCTTGTGGCAGACAGACGCAAACACCTAAAATATCTTGAACGAAAAGATGTTAAAGGTTATGAGAAAATCGTCAAACAGCTCGGACTAAAACGTTAGATAAAATTGCTCCCAGTAGTGGAGCAATTTTATTTTTCAGGTATAGTAAAAGAGGGAAAGTGAAGTTTTTAATATTAAAGAACTTAATTAAAAAAAAAATATATGGGAGTCATTAGACATTCAGAACAAAGAGTGGCAATTTTTATTGACACGCAAAATCTTTATCATAGTGCAAAAAATTTATACAAAGCAAAAGTTAATTTTGGTGCTGTCATCAAGATTGCCCTCGGTGACCGCAAACTCATTCGCGCCATTTCTTATGTTGTCAATACGGAGGGAGGGGAGGAGGGTGCTTTTTTTGAAGCTTTGGAAAAAGTGGGAATTGAAATTAAAACTAAGGATCTACAAATATTTTATGGTGGCGCCAAGAAGGCTGACTGGGATGTTGGCATGGCCGTTGATGCTATCAAACTGGCACAAAAGGTTGATGCTATTATTTTAGCCACTGGAGATGGTGATTTTATCCCTTTGGTTGAATATGTAAAAAGTCAGGGTTGTCAGGTAGAAGCGATCACTTTTGGTCGTTCAGCTTCTGGTAAACTTCGGGAAGTAGTTGACGATTTTATTGATCTTGATGAAAACCCACACGAATTTTTAATTGGCTATCGTGGGGGGATAAAATCAAAAAAACGTCAGCCCGCAAACAATACTGACCTGAAAAAACAAATCCAAAAAATAGTCGGCACTGACACTGATGATTTATAAAACAAGACAAAATAAGCTGAATCGAGCCTTGTTGTCAATGATAAAAAACAAAACCACCGTCTGGCACTTGTGCCAGACGGTGGTTTTGTTATGCTCAAGTCTATTAATAACTGAGTTCGGTAGGTGGATAGATTTCAAAACTTTGAAATCTAAAACATGCCGACCTCAATAAATAAAAATAGTTTATGAAAAAACAAACCTTTGAAATGGATTTAGCGGGCAAGAAACTAATCGCCGAATTTAATGATTTAACTGGACAAACAAACGGTTCGGTTATGATTCGTTGTGGTGAGACAGTTATTTTGGTGACAGCAGTGATGAGTGAAAATGAACAAACTGGCCTGCCGTATTTTCCTCTGTCAGTGGATTTTGAAGAGAAATTTTATGCCGCTGGTGCTATCCTCGGTAGCCGTTTCATGCGTAGAGAAGGAAGACCTAGTGATGAAGCAGTGCTCTCAGCTAGGATTATTGATCGGACCATTAGACCTCTTTTTAATCATGACATTAGAAATGAAATCCAAGTTGTAGTGACTGTCTTAGCAATGGGTGAGGATGACCCTGATGTTCTTGGTGTCATCGGTGCATCCTTGGCCCTTTCTGTTTCAGATATTCCATGGGACGGACCTGTGGGCGCTATTAGAATTGCGCGTAATCGGGAGACGGGAAAAATTACTATCAATCCCACTTATCTGGAACGAGCGCAAAACCAACTTGATTTTGAAATTTTGGCCTGTGGTAAAAATGGCACCATCAACATGATTGAGACCGCCGCGAGTGAAATGAGTGAAGCTGATGTCATGGCCATTCTTGAAGCATCGCTGGTATTACATCAACAACTAGAGGTTTTTCAAAAACAAATTGTGGAAAAAATTGGTAAATCAAAATTACCAATAATAAAAAGAACTATGCCGGAAATAGTCTCTGAAACTTTTAAGAACAGTTACGCTGAAAAATTATCTGCCATCTTATTTTCCAATAAACCGGGTAAAGATCACCTTCATGCTCTTAAACATGATTTCCAAGAGAGTGTGGCACTGCTTGATGCTAATATTTCAAAGGCACATCTTAGTGATTATTTTGAGGATAAGATAAATGAGGCTATCCACCATGGTGCCATAGTAGAAAATAAACGAGCTGATGGTCGCAAGTTTGATGAGATCAGAAATATTTATAGTCAGGCCGGTGGCATTTCACCAGCCCTCCACGGTACAGGTATTTTTTATCGTGGTGACACTCACATTTTTTCCGCCTTAACACTCGGTGGCCCAGAAGCTGCTCAAATTATTGACACCATAGAAGACCGAGATGGTAGTAAGCGTTTTATGCACCATTATAACTTTCCTCCTTTTTCTGTTGGTGAAACTGGGCGAGTAGGTGGTTTTAATCGGCGTATGATTGGACATGGTGCTTTAGCAGAAAAAGCCCTGGCGCCAGTAATACCGACCAAAGATAAATTCCCTTATACCATTCGTTTAGTATCAGAAACCATGTCTAGTAATGGTTCTAGTTCAATGGGTTCTGTCTGTGCCAGTATCTTAGCGCTCATGGATGGAGGTGTGCCAATTACTAAACCAGTAGCCGGAATAGCTTCTGGTGTAATGATTACCGGTAATGAATATAAACTACTGACTGATATCCAAGGTCCGGAAGACGAGCATGGTGACATGGATTTTAAAGTAGCTGGTACAAGAGAGGGAATTACGGCTATTCAAATGGATGTCAAAGTCGGTGGTATACCAATTCATATTTTAGAAGGAGCCTTAGAAAAGGCCCGGCTAGCTCGGTTACAAATTTTAGATAATATGGAAACAGCCATTGCAAAACCACGTGCAAATATTTCACCGCGTGCTCCAGAGATAATTTCACTAATGATTTTGCCAGAACAAATTGGATTAGTAATTGGTGGTGGAGGTAAGACTATTAATAAAATTAAAGAAGAGAGTGGGGTAGAAGAAATTACCATTGAAGAAGACGGCACGGTCTTTATTACTGGAAAAAATGGTAGTGCGGAAAAAGCAGCCATTAAAATTAAGTCCTTGACCAAGGTTTACCAAGTTGGTGACATTGTCACTGCCACCATTACCAGAATAACCACTTTCGGTGCCTTTGCTAAACTTGATGATTTCAATGAAGGATTAATTCATATTTCAGAAATCGCGCCCTTCCGATTAGAAAATCTGAATGGTTTATTAGCCGAAGGCGATTTAGTAAAAACTGTAGTTAGTAAAGTTGATGATGGGAAAATTGGTTTATCTATTAAACAAATTGATCCTGATTTTGCTAAAAATAAAGGATTTGAACCACCAAAAAAATAAATAATAAACTTAAAAGGAACGAAAGCGTGATGAGCATGAAAACTAATCACGTTTTTGTAAGCATAAAACATACACATTAACTATCCAAAAAATACTAAAAACATGAGATACTTGTAATAATGAATGTTGTTACCAAAAGTAAAAAAACAATCCCGAAAATAAAAACATTTGCGGATGATCTTGATGCCAGCCGGGGCTTAAATCATGTACCTAAAAAAGTTACTTCTGCCTTGACTCATAACCACTTAAATAAAGAAAATAGCCAACCCCTTAATAATAGGACCATTTTGCCACCAACCAAAAAGGAGAATAGTCTTGTAAAAAACCATAATCATCATCTACCAATTAACCCACCTAAAAAAAGAGTCCCCCTTCCTAAAATCATTCCACCACCAATAAAAAACTCATTGGCCACTGCCACTAGTAAAGCTATAGCTAGTATCTCTGATAAAAAAGACGGTCATGACCAGTCGTATGATGCAGTAATTATCACTGACACCAAACATAAGCGTTTTCATTTATTAGCCGAAATAAAAAAATCGCTTCAGGTTTGGTGGGAAAAAAGAGTAACTAATTATGCTGAGAGCAAAAAACCGAAATATACTGTTCCTCAGGCCGAACGAAGGAAGGGCGTAATTCAGAAAGCTACTTCTGTTACTGGACGAACAGTTAGTGTTGATCATGACGCTGTCTTAGAAAGAATAAGAGCTAATAAGCTTTCAGCTTTACCTAAACCATCAATTACAGATCAGGAAAAAAAATATTCTGTTTTACAGAATTCATTTAATGATGAGGAAGAAGCTACTTGGTCAAAAACAGCAGAGACTGATGTTGATCTAAATCAAGAGACAGTTTCAACAGAAATAAAAACCATAAAACCAAAAGAAACTATAGTTCCTATTGCTCCCATGGTTTCCTCGGTTAAAGAAAATAAAACTAAAATGGATTTACATCATGATACAGAAGTTTCTCTGCCGATAACAAAAGAACCAGACTTTAATAAACCAACCGCCACACCAAAAGTAAGAACTATTCCCGCTAAAATCATTACCCCAAAAATTCCTCTACCTCCAGTTGTCCCAGTTGTTCCAGTTGTTCCAATAACTCCCGTCAAAACCATAAGGCCGAAGGAACCGGTAATTCCTATTGCTCCCATAGTTTCCATTACCCCCACTATTCCATTGGTAGAAGAAAACAAAAAAAGCGATACTGAAATAATCCTAGCTAACAATTTACAGAATGGGAAAGAGACTGATCAACTTATAGCACCTCAAATCAAAATAGTTAAATCTAATTTAAATAAAATAGGTAATAACCATCTAACATCTAGGTTAATGGCACTACTGCGTGATTTGATGCCCTTTAAAAATACTAAACTGTTTGTTCTAGCCACCTTAACACTGACGTTAATTGGTTTTATTATTTATGTCGGGATAAACACGCTTAAGGCAACCTCAACCACTATTCAACCAATAGATAACTATTCACCCGCTCTTTTTAATACTGCTGTTCAATATCATGACATACTCATGGGAAAGGATAAATCTAGTATTTTTGCTCAAATACAAACCAGAAATAATACCGACGAATCAGTTACCGAAATTAATTTCATTCTACCGCAAGGTAAAGAGATAGTTACCGCTCCGGCATTATTACCACTATTTGGTTCTAATTTGGCACCAGATTTTGTTTCTTCTTTAGGTCAAATTACCTTTGGATTTTATCACAACGAACCATGGCTAGTAATTACTACTAATAATAAAACTACCGCCCAGGGCGGTCTGTTACAATGGGAAACAAATATGAGTAATGATCTAAGTCCCTTGTTTGGTTCCGCCACTATTACCAAAAAACAAAAAAGTTCTGGTCTAACCAGTTTTAAAGATAGTTTAATTAATAACTTTGATGTCCGAATACTATCTGATAACGACGAAAAAGAAAAACTTGTTTATGGTTTCATATCTTCTGATTATATTCTTATTACTACTAATACTATGGCTTGGTTAAATTTATCTACTAACTTTAATCAACCGCAATAGTAATCAAGGATGGGCATGTTATCATAATTAGACTATGAATAATATTGATATATTTGCTAATAAATTAGCCACATTAAAAAAAGAAGTAATTGCTGAATTAGAAGAAATTGCTATAAAACATACCGAGACTGATGATTGGGAAATACGAACGGACAATATTGACTTAACAGATGCGGATGAAAACTTACATGCTGACGACAACGAAGAGACAAATGAACGTATCTCCACCCTGGCCGAGTTGGAAACGAGCTACCGTAATATAAACTTGGCCCTAAAAAAAATTTCCGAGGGTAATTACGGAATTTGTGAAATTTGTCATGGAACCATTTCATCAGAAAGATTAGAAGCCAATCCATCAGCCCGTACCTGTCTAACCCATTTAGAAGACGAAGCAAGCTTGCCTTTAGCTTAAGCCGTATGAGTGTAACGCAAATTTACACTGCTCAACCTCACGTCATTGGTGGAACATTGATTAGTATTGAAGCCGACCTAACACGTGGCCTGCATTCTTTTTCCATTGTCGGTTTAGCTGGAAAGGCCATTGAAGAATCAAAAGACCGGGTAAGTAGCGCTATCAAGCATTCCGGCTTTGATTCACCTAAAAGTAAAAATCATAAAATTGTGATCTCTTTGGCACCAGCCGATATAAAAAAAGAAGGTCCATTATTTGATCTTCCAATTGCGTTGGCCTATCTTGAAGCAGCAGGTCTGATAACTCCAGATAACACTAAGCGTATTTATGTCGGTGAACTGGCGCTTGATGGCAGTCTGCGTGGAGTGCGTGGAGTTTTATCAATTGTTCAAACAGCCCAAAAATTTGGTTTTAAAGAAATCATCGTGCCGACCGAGAACGCCATTGAGGCGGCCTGTGTAGATAATATTAATATTATTCCCGCCACTTCACTAAATGAAGTTATTAGTCATATTGACGTTAATGCCGAACAGCGTCAATTGATATCTCCCCAATCACTAACTGAAATTGAATCAAATTGGACCAACAGCGCCGTTAGATTAGAGGATATTAAAGGCCAAGAAAGCGCCAAACGCGCTCTTTTGATTGCTGCAGCTGGTCGTCATAATGTGATTCTAGTTGGCCCGCCAGGAACAGGGAAAACCATGTTGGCGAGAGCCTTTCAAAGCATTTTACCTCCTTTAACTAGAGAGGAGATTTTGGCGGTTAGTACGATTAGATCAATCGCTGGTGAAACTGAAAATCTAATTAGTGCTGTTCCACCATTTCGTACTCCTCACCATACTGCTTCTTATACTGCCTTAGTCGGTGGTGGTACTCATCCCAGACCAGGTGAAGTGACCTTGGCTCACAAAGGGGTCCTTTTTATGGATGAGTTTCCAGAATTTGAAAGACGCGCCCTTGATGCCTTACGCCAACCCCTTGAAGATCGGGTAGTATCAATTTCACGTGTCCAAGGCACAGCCCTGTTTCCGGCCGACTTTATTCTTGTAGCCGCCATGAATCCTTATCGGGGTAGCGAAGATGGTACTACCGATTTTGCTCGAGCGGTCAAAGAAACCTATCGGGGTAAAATTTCTGGGCCGGTACTTGACCGGATAGATTTATGGATTGAAGTACCACACATTCCATACGAAACCTTATCTAATCTTTCCCGAAATGAAAACGAAACAATTATTGCTAGAGAAGTGGTAGAAAGCGCGCGTGAACGTCAACGCACGCGTCTAGCCGAACGTGGCGTTACCACCAATGCTGAAATGACTGGCCGTGATATTGATGACACCATTACCCTGACAACAGAAATAAAGGAAATTCTAAAAACTTCTAGTGCCAAATTGAATTTATCGCCCCGTAGTTATCATCGTCTTATCAAAGTATCTCGTACCATCGCTGATTTAGATAAAAAAGAAAACATTGAACCAGCTCATGTTTTTGAAGCATTGCAATACCGGGTAAAAATGTAAACAAATAATATTATTGGTTAGGAAATAAGACCATCATCTATATCGCAGTTAACTGCGATATAGATGAGGGTGGTTAAACTATTTTCTAAGGCTTTCTTTCAGAAACTGCCATCGACCACGACCTCTTGGTGGCATACCAGCCAGGAGTAATATATCCAAAACGTCTAAAAACTTCTTATAATCAAATTCCGTTTTTTTCACAGCTCCCAAAACAAAATTAAATTCGTTTTTTCTATGATAGTGTCTTATTGAACGCACTGTGGCATCACTTACTTTAAGTGTCCTGGAAATTTTATATGTAGAAAATCCTTCCTCTAACATAAGAACTATAGCAAGTCTTTTTATTAACATTATTCTTTCACTTTTTGTTAAAATCTGCTCAAATAAATTTTGGGCTTTACGAGAACTAATGTCTGCAAATAAATTACTAAACTGCTTGAGCAATTTTTGCTCAGCTTCTGGTTCTAAGTTTGTTTTGGAAATATTAGTCATAATAAAAAGTATATCACCCTGTATCGCAGTTAACTGCGATACAGGGTGATATTAAAAATTATTAGCATTCCTATGAATAAACAAAATTATGTTTTTAGACTAAAATGGGTTTGTACCGCCACGGACTTCAAAATGAAGGTGTGGCCCGGTAGACCTGCCGGTATTGCCAGAACCACCAATTACCTGATTTTGTTCAACATAAGCCCCTACTCCCACATCATTACGAGAAAGATGGGCATAGAGTGTTTGCACACCGTTACTATGACGAATAACTATATATTGCCCATAACCACCATTCCATCCGGAATTTTTAGAAACAATTACCTTACCAGCTGCCGCCGCGTGAATTGGTGTACCAACCGGTGTCCCTAAGTCAACAGCATTGTAACCATGTATACCTTGAGTTTTAATGGCTCTTGAGATTGGCCTAACTAACCAACTTCCACCTTTAGTGTTGGAAGACTTAACCGGAACACCAGCCACGTTTTTTATTGGTTGACTAGTATGTAATTCTCCACCAGGAATTACTAAGGTATTACCTATCGCTAAATCGGTTGCCGAAGACAGCTGGTTATAAGAAATTATTTCTTCAACATCTCCACCATATTTTTTGGCAATAGAAGCAATGGTGTCACCTGACTTTATAATATGTCTAACTCCCACTACTGGTAAAATAATAAGTGTGTCCCCGGGTTGAATGGCCTTACCTCGAGAAATATCATTTGCCCACAAAATAGTATTTGCGGTCACCCCAAACATTTCGGCAATCTGCGACAAAGAATCACCGGGGCGGACGGTATAAACACTAATTTCGCCAGTAGTATATTTAGTGGCACTAATCTCGTCTGCCCCTACAGGACCAGTAGAAATAAGAGCATTATCCATGGCGATCACCTCTCCACCTCCTTTAGCGCTATTCAGATCAGAATTTTGTACAGCAGACAAAACAGGTATATCTAGTGCTAAACCAGTTTTAATTACTTCTGGTACCGAGGCTTCGGCTTTAACCACATCACCTTTTAACAATCCATTATGAATTAAAAATGGAGTAGCAATCGTTAGAGCTAACATCACAAACTCAACCACATAGAGTGGGGTTGATTTTCTTTTTTTTATCTGATCAGAAACACAAATATTTGTGTCTAAAGCTGGTTCAGAATCTTGAAAGTTTGATTGAATACAAAATTGATTATGGTCTCACCGCCTATCTATCTTCACGGTATATTTCTGAAATAAAAAAAGCGTTAATCGCTTAAAACTACTTTCTTTCACTTAGGACAGGTTTAATTTTACTAAATATGCTTGCAAGCACAATTGACAGATTGGGGCTTTCATTCATAAATTAAAAATTGATTAAAAATAGCTTGCTTGTAGGTCTTATTTTAAGATATTGACGTTACCTAATAAATGATGCATAATTTATTTACTGTTTGTGTTATAGTTGACGACAATATGTCAGACAACTCCTATCTCACTGGTCTTAATCAACCACAACTAACAGCCGTCACCACTATTTCTGGTCCTTTGTTGATCTTGGCTGGAGCTGGGTCTGGCAAGACTAGAGTAATTACTCATCGGATTGTCCACCTTATTCATCAAGGGATAGCACCAAAAAATATTTTAGCTGTCACTTTTACTAATAAGGCAGCCAAAGAAATGCGTAATCGGGTGGAAAAATTAGTGCATGAATTTCCACCTATTGATCGTGCTGTAATTGATGGAATGCCGATTGTGACCACTTTTCATGCTCTGGGTGTTCGGATTTTAAGAGAGAATCACGATGTTCTTGGCTTAAGAAAACATTTTAGCATTTATGACCGAAGTGATAGTTTAAGAGCTATCAAACAAGCTCTAGAATTGGCTAACTATAATCCTAAAGAATTTGAACCACGCAAAATTCTTAGTAGGATTTCTAGAGCTAAAGGTGATGCTAAAACACCCACCAAATTAAAAGCACAAGCTTCATCTTTTATAGACCAAGTAACGGCTGAAGTTTGGCTAAAATATGAAGAAATTATGTACTCTGAACAAGCCCTTGATTTTGATGACCTTCTGATTAAAACCCTCCGTTTGATTAAAGAATATCCCCATATACGCGAAGGACTGCAAAATCGTTTTCTTTATATTCACATTGATGAATATCAAGACA
>Ga0210037_1000936_pt1 | contig 19192 bp, 19 predicted proteins | sample CryGey08umfilter_3_FD_185451 | JGI IMG/M metagenome (GOLD analysis project Ga0210037, IMG submission 185451) | Groundwater microbial communities from aquifer in Utah, USA - Crystal Geyser 4/9/14 0.8 um filter (SPAdes) (version 3) | ecosystem: Environmental > Aquatic > Deep subsurface >...
TTCAACGCTTTCCGCTCGCTGCTTGGCATTGCTGGCGATGTCACTGCGCCGACCTATGCCGAGCTTTATGCAAAAAAATCAAAACCCACTACCGGTAGTGATCTTGGGTGCTAACCGGATAAGCACGGTTCCTTCTTCATTGGGCGGATATCCATCCAATGTCGCTATTCGCCGACCGCATTTTTATGCGACTTGTGGTGCTTGAGTTTGTCGATGGGCGGCTGTGCCCAGTCGCCCAATCGCTTCCTGAATGCCTCTGTGACCGCTAGCGCATCGCTGTCGTCTTCGATGATGTAGGGCGTGATCAGCACGATCAGTTCGGTGCGATCGTTCTTCTCGGTGTTGTTGCGGAACAGTTGGCCCAGCAGCGGGATATCCTTCAAGAGCGGGACGCCGGCGTTGCCTTCGGATTTATTGCTCGACATCAATCCGCCCAGCAGCACCGTTGCACCATTTCTGAGTGAGAGCTTGGTCTGCACCTTGCGCGTGCTGAAGGTGGGCGAGGTGGAGACACCGGTGGTGGTGGCTTGTGCGGCGCTCACTTCCTGCGCGACATCCAGATCGACACGGTCACCGGAATGGATCACCGGTTTGACGTTGAGGATGACGCCGGTGTTTTTGTACTGGATGGATTGGGGGACGGCAGTGCTGGTGGTGCTGCCCGTGCCGGTGGTGGAGACTTGCTGCGACGAGATGATGGGGACTTCCTGCCCCACCTGGATAGTGGCAGTCTCACCGTTGCGTGCCACCACGCGCGGGCTGGAGAGAATCGTCGCGCGGTTGGAGCTGGCCAGCGCGTTGAGCACCAAGCGCGTATCGCCGATATTGTCCAGCAGGCGGAAATTGAAGCCGGCGCTGCCCAGCGACAGGCCGCCCAGGGTGCCGGCACTGTAGCTGCGCCCGCCGCTCAGGCCGGCTTCCTTGGCGAGCCATTCGATGCCGAGTTGGGAATTGTCACCGAGGGTGACTTCGGCGACGGTGACCTCGATCAGCGCTTCGCGCGCAGGTTTGTCGAGTATTTGCAGCAGGTTGCGGATGCCGCCGTAGTCTTCGTTCAGGCCGGTGAAGATTAGCGTGTTACTGCCGCGGTCGACGACCACCTGCGCTCCGGCGGCCGCTTTCTGCGCGGCGCCTGCGGTGGGCGCTGCACCCAACAATTGTTGCATGGTCTTGGCTAAAGCTTCGGCATCGGTGTATTTCACCTGATAGTTGAAGATGTTGTGGCCGGCGCCTTTTTCATTCGGCTTGTCCAGTTCTTTTGCCCATGCCGCCACATGCTCAAGGATCTTGTCGCTGCCAGAGAAGACGAAGACGGCATTGGCCGCCGCCACCGGCAACAGCGTGACGGGTTGGACGATGCCGATGTCGGCTTTGGTGGAAGTGCCGTAGCCTTCGACCCGCAGCAGTTCGGACAGCTTGTTGGCCAGATCGTCTGCCGACCAGAATTGTGGTGTGATGCGTATGCTTTGGCGACCTTTCATCAGCGGCTGGTCCAGCACGTGGATGGCTTCCAGTGCTGCCATGACATCATCGCTGTTGCCGCTCAGCAGCACGGCGTTGCGACCGGCATCTTCCTGCAGTTTGATCTTGTCGTCGAACATGGCACGCATCCAGCCGGTGACGTCGGTGTTGCGCACCGCATGCAGTTCCACAATCTGGAATACGGGACGCAACGATTGGGGGGTCTCGGGCAGGGCGCGGCCACGGCGGATCTCCGGCAGGTAGCCCAACGCGGTATTGTCCGGCACGACGCGTACCAGTCCACTGACTTCGATTACGGCGATGCCGTAACTCTTCAACAGCAGGCGGGTGGTGCTTTCCACTTGCGCGCGGGTCTGCAGTTCGCCGGTACGCAGGGTGACCAGGTCTTTGCGTTCGACGATCCTGGGATCGACGTTGACATTCTTTTTCAGCAGGTCGGCGTACACCACCTGAATGAAACTGGACAGCGGGATCTGTTCGAAGGACAGAGTGATGGCTGGTTTGTCTTCGGTCGGCTCGGCGGGTGCGGGTGCGGCGAGCTGGCCGCTCAATAGCAACTCGGGCATGGGTGGTTTGGGTGTTGCACTGATGTGTGTCGCCTGTTCGCGGGCTTGCTCGTTCTCTTGATGCAGCGTGCTGTTCTCGGCGATCTTGCCGGGCAGGTCGAGCGGTGGCGGGATGAGGCGCTGCTCGGTCGCGCATCCCGCCAGCAGCAGGGCGACCAGAACAGGCAGATGGCGCATGCTATTTGATTTGGTCATGTTGGTATATTCCGTAGGCGATTTTCTTGTTGTCCGCAGTCATGACGAAGATGCGGTCTCGGGCGATCTGTATGATCTTGCTGCCGTCCGGCAGTAAGTCGCCGATCTTGAGCGTGGCAACGGGTTTGCTTTCATAGGATAGCAGGACGAAGCGTTCCGCTCCTCTCATGGCGATGCCCAGCACGCGCCATTCCGGTGCCTTAGTCTCTGCTGCGATGGCGGTGCCGAACAGGTTGCGGGTATTGATGGTTTCAAGTGTTTTGCGGCCGTCGCGTTGCGCGATTTGCGGCAGGGCCCATGCTGCTTCTGGCGGCGCGATCGCGGTGGTGGTCGCCGGCCCGGGGGCGGCGAACCAGCTGCTGGCCGCGATGACGAAGATCAGCGCGGCGAGCAGGGGATAGAGGTTGTCGTGTATGAAGCGCATGGTTAGAACGGTACCAGTGCTTTACGGGGCGGCGCGCTTGGCACGGCCTGTTTCTGAAAGTAGCCGGTCAGTTCCATTTCGACGCGGCTTTGCGGTGCTTGGCTGGCCTTGAGTGCGGTCACGACGATGAGTTTGTCGTGGCTTTCGATCTGGTCGAGGAAGTTGAGCAGCTGTGCGGTGTTGTAGTCGAAACCGAGTTTGGCTTTGACCTGCCACAGGTCGGTTGGCGCGGCGTCTTCTGGCGAGCGGTCCGGGTCGGTGGCGCTGGCGGCCGTATCTTCGAGTACGGTTGCGGTGATCTGTGAGTGGGTCGCACCGGCTCTGGCTAGTGCGCCACCCAGCCAGTCCTGGAAGGCGGCTTGGGCCAGCCCGGCGGTGGCGGCCTGCCATATTCTGCCTTCCAATTGCACGGCGATGGTTTGGGCCGGGGCGACCCGGTCCTGCCATTCCGGTTGTGCCAATTGGGCGCGCAGACGCGAGACGGTTTGTGCGCTGACACGATGTTGTTGCGCTTGTTCTTGCTGCGTGTCGCGCAGCAAGAGCCCGGCATACAGCCAGAACAGGCCGGCGATCAGGGTGACGCCCCAGCGCAGCCTGGGGTTGTCGCGCAGTTGCTGACGGAGGTCTTCGATCATGAGCGTTTGCCTATGACGTCCATTTGCAGGGTGATGCTTTTGGGGTCTTGTCCGGGCAGGGCCTTGACGTTGTTGAAGGGGCCGGCTTGTTGCAGGATGCCGATCAGGTAGGTGGCGGCGATGTCGTTGGGGCTGCTGAGGGTGAACTTCAGTTGCCCCTGCCGGTAGTCCCATTCCTTGATATAGGCTTTGTCAGCAGGCAGGATGTCGGCGATGGTCGCCATCAGCGCAAGCTGTTCCGGGTAGGGGGCCAGAGCGAGTAATGCGTCGATGCGCGTCAGGTGATCGAGCACTTGATTGCGCGCTTGGGTGATCGGCTCGGTTTGTTGCAGCAGTTCTGCCTTTTGCGCTTCCAGCGCCGAGGCACTGTGCTGCAGCTTGAGCAGGCTGAACCCGTACCAGAAGGTAGGCAGCAGCAAGATCAGCGCTCCTAACGCGACGATCAGTCTTTCCATTTGCAGTGCCTTGTCGCTGGCCGAGCCGACTTCGCTCACCCAAGGCTGGTCGAGCAGTGTGCCGGCCCTTGCTGAGGGGAGCTGTTCCTGTTGTTCGCCGGGCGGGATGCCTGCATCACGCTGAAACATGAGCCATTCGCCCTGTGTCGGTAGTTGCGGCCACCAACGGCTGCGCGTGAGTTTTTGTTCGCGCCAGAGTTGCCCTTCATATCCTTGTTGGCATTGAGTCAGGCACAGGCCGTTCTGCAGCGCGGCGTGCAGGACGCTCTCGGGCAGGATGCGTACCCGTTGTGGTTTGAGTTTTTGTGCCGCGATGGCCGGGCTGATTTGGTCTGCGTTCCAGCACCAGACCAGCGCTTGCTGTGCGTTCCAGCCGATGTAGTAATCGCTATTGGGGAACGGGGTCCATTGCGACAGTTCCAGGCGCAGTGCCTGCGCCCGGTTGGCGGCGGGCACTTGCGCGAGGTCGAAAGTCTGGAAGCGGTATAGCGGGCGTGACAGCACCCACTGCGTCGCGCCAAAGCGGATTTGCGGCGTTTCGGTTTTTTCAGTGTCCTGCAGGAAGCGGCGTACCGGTAAATGCAAAGCCATCTAGGATTGGTCGGGGTTGGTTGACACGCGCGGATTATCCTGATTAGCGGGAGGGCGGTCAATTTTATGGCCCTCTCTGGTTATCCCGGATGGTTCATGACCTGGGCAATCAGCGAGCATAGCAAGTGGCAGCGTGGTTTTTTCGGTTGTGCACTATCCGGATTTTCGGGTGTGCGGACTTTGTTGTTGACGCGAGAAGCGTTGTGTAATACCTTCTTGCTACAAATGTAGCAAAGGAGGTTGACATGGGTATGCCAGTAAGAATTGAAGACGATCTGTACCAGCAAGCGAAGGCCGCCTCGCAGGGCGAATGCCGCACTATTGCGGGACAACTTGAGTTTTGGGCCAAGGTTGGGAAGGCCGCGTTAGATAATCCGGATCTTCCTATCGAGTTTGTAAGCGAACTGTTGGTAGCGAAGAAAGAAGACCGCAGTAGCCTTTCCTCTTTTACGCCGGGGCAATTCCGTGACTGAAGAAATTCAGATTCTGCAAACGAATGTCTTTGCTCGTGCCTATAAGAAGCTGCGCGCTAACCAAAAAGATGCTGTCGATGTTGCGGTTGAATCCATCATTCAGAATCCGAACCTCGGCGAGGAAAAGAAAGGTGACCTTGCGGGCGTATGCGTATTCAAGTTTGATTGCGTGAACCAACTTTTCCTTCTGGCATACGAGTTTGATCCATCCACACGAGTGCTTCTTCTGGTTGGTACTCACGAAAACTTCTATCGCACTCTCAAAAGGTAACGCTTCACCCACCGGAAAATCCGGATACCCGATTTTCGTGAAGTCTTGAAGCTACTGGTGACTGACCAGCCATTGCCGGAGCGTTTTGATTCAATCACAGGGCGTTTGGTTAGAAGGGAGCGGGATTATGCGGGGCCAGCGAGCGCGGTGGGAGCGGGGAGGGCGCTGCGAGTGCAGACGCGCCGGGGGCGACGCTCACCCGCGTGTAATAGTCTGTGCGCCATGGCCCTTCGTTGCCGCTCGGGGTGAGCCTGATGTTGTACTGCAGGGCGCTGGTTCGTCCGGGCAGCGATTGTGTGATGCGGATGCAATTGCTGGGTATCACGCCGATGCTGTCTTCAAACGGTTGTGCCGATACACCCGCCACTTGGGCAAGTTGTACGGCGCTGGTGAACGGCGCAAGCTGACGTTGCGCGATGATGAGGCGTGCCGCTTCTTCGGTGAGGCCGGGCAGGGTGGCCAGCACTTCTGCCGGTGCGGTGTTGGGATTGATGCCTAACGAGGCACTGGTGGTGACCAGTTCGAGCAGGCGTCCGCTGTGCCACAGTTCGGGTGTGTCGCGCCAGCCGATGATGCGTCGCACTTCCCAGGGGGTGGACAGAATGTTATTGGGCGGCGCGGGCAGGTCGAGCGCGAGATAGTCTTCTTTTTCGGCGCCGTTCAGGCGGTGCAGCGTGTCGGCATCGGTGTAATCGCGCAGGGTGTCGATCAGGCGGCCACGCCGGTCAGCCGGTACGTTCAGCAGGCCGAGCAGTCGATGCAGTCGATCATCTTCTACGATATTCAGATTCAGCAGGCCCCGGTTGTCCTGCAGCTGGATGATCGTGTCGCCCAGGCCGCGGTAGGGGCGGTTGTCCAGCGCAACGGCGATATCGTTGCCGCGCCCGAGTCCGTATTCGGTGAGCGAGGTGGTGCCGAGGCGGTAGAGGATCTCGGCGCGCGTGCCGTCCATGTCGAGCATGGCGCGGGTGTTTTGCTGGGATTGTTGGGCGAGTTCGACTGAATTGGCCACCCGTTCGGAAAAATATGCGGCGGCGAAAGCGACGATGACCAGCACCCACAGGGTGAGCACCAGGACAAAGCCGTGTTGCCGGCCGGGGATCGCGGGTAGGCGGCAACGGGCGTTCATAGATCTTGCAGCCGCAATAAAGGCGTGGCAGGGCCCATTGGCGTGGCCACGATGTTGAGGGTGTCGCCAGCATCGTGCGCGACTAGCCGGATCTGCTTGGGCAGTTGCGGCGGGGAGCCGAATGCGGGTGGCCAGCTGTCGTGTGCGGTCTGTTGCTCGTCAACATAAACGAAACGCGCATCCCGGCCATGCCAGCTTGAGATGACGGTTTCCTGCTGTCCTTCGCGATAGATCAGCTGGGTGTCGCCGCTGCGGCGGTCGCGGTCGATCCGCCAGGTGATCGGGGTGGGGGCGCCATATTCATTGCTGAGCGGGTTGCTGCTCAGGCCGGAGAACTCATGTTCGTTGCCCCTGAATATATGGGGACCGTCCGCGTGATCGGGATGCAGCCCCTGCACTGTCTGGCGATACCAGTCTGCCGCCATCTGTCCCTGCTGGGCGCTGAATATTTCCACGCCAAAGCGTTCTTGCAGCCGGTACGCGCGCTCCAGCGCCTGAAACAGGATGCCGCTGATCAGGCCGGTGATGATGAGCACCACAAGCACTTCGATCAGGGTGAATCCGCCCTGGCTTGACTTGCTGTGCGGCGGGTTTGAAAGTTGGCGCGGCATATTCTGGTCAGAGCGGCGGCAATACTTCGCGCACTTTTTTGTAGCCCACTTGATGCAGGGTGAAGTCGAACCAGTATCGGTCGCCGGGCTGTTTCAAGGTCACTTTGGTCTGGTACAGCGCGAGCTGGTATAGGCCGGTGCCATAGGGATAGCCTGCGCCGCTGCGGATGTCTGCAGTGGCTTGGGCTTGCCAAGACAGGCGGTATGAGCCGAGGTCTATATTCCCTTCCGGCGAGAGCATCGGGTTGATGTTGCGCATGTACTCCAGCGCATTGATGGTGGCAGTGTTCTTCGCGTTGATCTCCTGCACGCGGTTCAGCGTGATGATGTTGCTGTTGACCCAGCTGAACAGTGCCATGCCGGTGGTGCCGATCAACACCAGCGCGACGATCGCCTCGATCAGGGTGAAACCATGCTGTTTATGTTGGCGACGGCTGTTCACGGCTGCGCCCTGCTGTTGGTCGGTTTGCATGCAGGCGGCTTGAGCTGGATGTCTTCCCGGGCGGCATCGGGGGCAAGCAGGGTGATTTGGCCGCCGCTGCAGATGCCGTTGAAACTGTAGTGTATGGGCTGCTGAATTTCCATTCGCCAGCCGGTGGGCACTTTGACGGGGGCGGAGGTGGCCGGCGAGCCCAGCTCGATGGGGTGACCACTGTTGTAAGCGCGGTAGCCCAGACTGCTGATCTCGGTCAACAGGGTTTGGCGTTGCGCGGCAATTTCATAACGCTGTGAAATGGCGTACAGACGCGGCAAAGCAACCCCCGCAAGCAGTCCGATAATGACCAGCACGACCAGTATTTCGATCAGGGTGAAACCCCTAATGGGTTTTTGCATGTGCTTCGCGGCGGTTACTGCGACGGTGGCAACATTCCAACATCCGCATCTATACCTTCTCCTCCGCGCTGATTGTCACCACCAAGGGAGTAGAGCGCGAAAGGCTGGCCATTCGCGCCGGGGATGCTGTACTGGTAGGGGTTTCCCCACGGGTCGAGCGGTACATCCTGGTCGAGATAAGGGCCGCGCCAATGGGCGCGGGCGCGTTCTTCGGCGGGTGCCTGGTTCAATGCCAGTAAACCTTCGGCTTGGGTGGGAAATCTGCCCACATCGAGACGATAGGTTTCCAGTGATCCCTTGAACATTTTTACTTGCACTTCGGCGGTTTTTACTTTGGAGCTGTCCACGCGTCCGAATAGCTTCGGGCCGACCAAGCCGGCCAGCATGCCGATGATGACCAGCACGACGAGCATTTCAATCAGGGTGAAGCCATGTTGGCGGTTAAGCGGGTTCTTCATGTAGGTATATCTCCGGTGAAAATTAGCCGATGTTGGTGCTCATGCTGGTCACGGCAAGCATGATGGCGATCATGATCACGCCGATGATGCTGCCGATCAGCAAAATGGCGATCGGTTCGAGCAGCAGCAGAAAGCGCTTCATTCTATCGCGTCCGGCGTTCTCGTAGAGCGTGGCGAGGGCACGCAACATCGGAGCCAGTTCGCCGGAGCGCTCTCCGACACGCACCAGATTGATGCCGGTGGCTTCCAGGGCGCGGTTGGTGGCCAGTGCGTCGGCAAAGCGCGCGCCGCCGCGCACTTCAAGCAGGACTTGTTGCAGGCGGTTGCGCAGCGTGGAGATTTTGACCCCGCTCAGGGCGAGTCCCATGGCGGTGATGATGGGGACGCGATTTTCCAGTAGTGCGCTGAGCATGGAGGCCCATCGACCCATTTCTGTTTCAACGATCCATTGCCCGAGCAGCGGAAATCTGGACAGCCACTCGAAGGCTCGGCTGCGCATTCCCGGGTTGCTGAACGACCAGACAGCACCCATGACGAGCGTCAGCGATAGCAGCCCGACCCAGAGCAGATTGGCTTGCACGAACATACCTGTGCCGATGACCCATTGGGAAAGTAGCGGGACGTCTGCGCCCCCTTTTATCAGGTTGGCGAACTTGGGTACCACGACGATGAATACCAGCAAGGTGGCGGCAATGCCGGAAACCACCAGTATGGCGGGATAGGTCAGGGCGTTGCGCATCTCTTGGCGCACGCGGTCTTCATATTCCATTTGCAGCACTGCGGTGTGCAGGGACTGCCCCAGTTTGCCGGTCAATTCGCCCGCCGCCGCCAATTGGTAGAGATAGGTGGGCAGTTCAAGTTCGGCCAGACGCAGTGCCTCGGAAAAGCGCTCGCCGCGCCGCAGCCCTGTCAGTGTTGCGGCGAATGCCGTGCCTATGGCGCTTCCGGCATGGGCGGTGCTGATGGATTCGACGGACTCGGCCAGGGGCACGCCGGCATTGAGAAGGGTTGCCAGTTCTTGCATCGCCAGCGTTTTGTCCTGACGGGTGACTTTCTTTTGGTTGATCCGTTGCCCGTTTTGTGTCGCTGCGGCTGATGCCAGCGAGACCGGGGTCAGATTCTGTTGCTGTAGCAGGCGCATGGCCTCGCGCTCGTCGCTGGCGCTGATCTGGCCGTTCAGCATTTGTCCCTGGGCGTTGGCTGCCTGGTAGAGGAATTCCATCAGAGTATTTCCGTGCCTTCACTCAATCCGGTCACGCGCAGCACTTCATCAACGCTGGTGAGGCCGCGCCATGCTTTGATGAGCCCGTCTTCGCGCAGGTTACGGTATCCCTGTCGCTGGGCGATCTTCAGCATCTCGGCCGCCGATTCCTGGTGCATGAGGGCTTCCTGAATCTGCGGGGTGACTTCGAGGAATTCATAGATTCCAAGACGGCCGCGATAACCGCTGCCCCGGCATTCGGGACAGCCGCGGGCGACTCGCCAGCGTGCCTGTCCCTCGAATAACTTGGGTGTGTCGGCTTTGATTCTTTCAATTGTCGCAAGCAGGCTGGGTGCGGGCGTGTCCGGTGTTGCGCATTTGTCGCAAAGCTTGCGTACCAGCCGTTGTGCCTGGACGGCGCGTACTGCGGAGGCGACCAGGAAGGGTTCTACACCCATGTCCAGCAGGCGGGTGAAGGCGCTCAATGAATCGTTGGTGTGCAGGGTGGATAACACCATGTGTCCGGTGAGGGCGGATTGCACGGCGATCTCGGCCGTTTCCAGATCGCGGATTTCGCCGATCATGATGATGTCCGGGTCCTGGCGCAGGATGGCGCGCAGTGCGCGGGAAAAGGTGTAGCCGATGTCGCTCTGCGTTTGTATCTGGGTGATGCCGGGCATCTTGTACTCGACCGGATCTTCTACCGTGATGATCTTTCGGGTCCGGTCATTGGCTTTTTCCAGGGCGGCATACAGGGTGGTGCTTTTGCCCGAGCCGGTGGGTCCGGTCACCAGCAGGATGCCGTGCGGCTCATTCACCCAGCGGGTAAATTGTTGCAGATGGTCCGCTTCCATTCCCATGGAGTTGAGGTTGAGGTCAGTGCGTTCTTTCGGCAGCAGGCGCATGACGATGGATTCGCCATTGACCCCGGGCACGCAGGAAACGCGGATGTCCATTTCGATGCCGCTGGCGCGAGTGGAGATGCGTCCATCCTGCGGCAGGCGCCGTTCGGCAATGTCCATGCCGGAGATGAGCTTGAGGCGGGAGGCCACGGCATCGAAACGTTCTCGGGGCAGGGTCATGCGCAGGTGTAGTACGCCGTCAATCCGGTAGCGTACCGAAAACACGCGCTCTTCCGGCTCCAGATGAATGTCGGATGCGGCGTCATCGATTGCCTGCGAAAGAAGATTGTTGACGAGTTCGATTACGGGCGCCTCTTCGGCCAGTTCGCGCAGATGGGTAACCTCATCCTGCAACTCTGCGGGCGTGGTTGACTTGATCAGCTTGAGCGCATTTTCAATGTCCTGGCTGCGTGCAAATCCCCAGATCAATTTGTGCGCCGGGTAAGCGGCTGCAAGGGTTTCCTGCAAGTTGCTGTCGATGGGGTTGCGTGATGCACATTGAATGGCGCCGTCCGCGTTTTTCCAGACGAGTACGCGTTGATCGACAAACCAGTCGGCTGAAAGTTGGCTTGCCTGTATAACTGGCTGAATGTCGCCTGCCTGTGCAGGAAGCCGGGTCGGTGCAAACAGTGGCAATCCCAATTGACCTGCGAGAACGGGCAGCAAGGCTTCTTCGGAAATAGCGCCGATACGTACCAGCACCGCACCAAATCTGCCTTTGAACTGGCGTTGAAAGGCCAGCGCCTTGTCAATGTCTTGGACATTGATTAGGCCCCGTTCCATGAGTAATGCACCAATTGGTTGTTGTGCTGGCGTGGGGTATTCTGTTTCCACTTGTGTCGTATTGGGCATTGGGGATGTATGTTCCAGCAATCTGGTTGCGCTATGCTTTATGTGCTCAATAGCAAACCCGATGAGCACTCTTCAGGTGAAGTCGCTATGAGTCGCGCAGTTTAACAAACTCCGCAACGATTGGTAGATACGGTGTAATTCGGAAAGATTCGGGTTTGGGGAGGCGGGTCATCCGTTCCAGGCAATGGAGCATCCGGTATGCGTGCCAAGGGGCGTCGGGTCCGGATAGTGCTAAAATCCGCCGCGAATTCAACAGACCGCCGTTGCAGGGTGCCGTGTAACATCCATGATCTATTTAGCCCCTATCTGCGCCGCGCTGGTTACCCTGTTATCACTGGCCGTCATTTTATCCAGCAGGCTGGGCAGCAGTGTCCAGGATATTCCCAACGAGCGCTCGCTGCATGCAAAGCCTGTTCCGCGCATCGGCGGCATTGGGCTCATGCTGGGATTGTTGGCGGGCTGGCTGCTGATCCTCGATGCATTGGCGTGGTGGCTGGTTTTGCCGCTGGCCATTTTGTTCCTGGTATCGCTGATCGATGATGCGCGCGGGCTGGCGGTTCGCCAGCGACTGCCGGCACAGTTCCTCGCGGCCGCGATGCTGGTCGGTGGTTGCGGATTGTTCGTGCAACAAGGCATCGCCGCCGCGCTGGCAGTGTTGCTGTTCACGGTATGGATGACCAATCTCTACAACTTCATGGACGGGGCAGACGGTCTGGCAGGCGGCATGGCGGCATTCGGCTTCACGCTGTTCGCTGTCGCCGCACTGCTTGCGCGGGCGGAGGGGTTTGCTATGTTGAATCTGGCTGTGGCGGCCGCGGCGCTCGGTTTTCTTTGCTATAACTTCCCGCCGGCCAGGGTGTTTATGGGGGATGCGGGTTCGATTCCCTTGGGCTTTCTGGCTGCAGCAATGGGCTTGTGGGGTTGGCAGCAAGGGTTCTGGGCAGTGTGGTTTCCGTTGTTGGTGTTCTCGCCGTTCATCGTCGATGCCAGCGTCACGCTGGCGAAGCGCTCCTTGCGCGGGATGAAAATCACCGAAGCGCACCGGGAACATTATTATCAGCGCATGGTGCGCATGGGCTGGAGCCACCGCAGCGTGGCGCTGGCCGAATATGTTCTGATGCTGGCGAGCGGGACATCGGCATTACTGTCCATAAAACAACAATTTCCCTTGTGGGCGTTAATGTCCTGGGGAATCATCTATGGCGTGCTGATGTTGTCGATCGACGCGGCGTGGAAAAAGTTCGAACGGGGGCAACATGCTTAATGCTAACCGCTATACCGCACTGGCAATTTTTCACGACCTGTTTGTGGCTGCTCTGGCTTGGGCGTGTGCTTATTTGCTGCGCTTCAATTTCGATCTTCCGACCAACTACCAAGGCGAAATGTGGCGCACGCTGTTCTGGATCGTGCCGCTGCAATTACTGGTTTTTTGGTACATGGGGCTGTATCGCGGCATCTGGCGTTACGCCAGCATGGCCGATCTGCGGCGCATCTTCCTGGCAGTGCTGTGGGCTGCGATGCTGATACCGCTGGTGCTGTGGATGTTCCGCGTCAATGCGGTGGTGCCGCGTTCGGTCTTGTTCATCGATCCCATTCTGCTGTTGCTGGCGATGGGTGGCGACCGGCTGATCTATCGCTTGTGGAAGGAGCAGGGGCTGTTCGGAGAGATCAAGCTGCGGGGCGAGCCGGTGTTGGTGCTGGGAGCGGGGGAGGCGGGTGTTGGATTGTCGAAAGAGCTGGCGCGGAGCCGGGTATGGCGCCAGGTCGGTTTTCTGGATGACGATACCGGCAAACAGGGGCGAGTCCTCAACGGGATCAAGGTGCTGGGAAAACTGGACAGCTTGCCGCATTGGGCGAGCCGATTGGGCGTCAGCCGGGTCATCATTGCCATGCCATCGGCAATGCATCGGATACGCAAACATGCCATCGAACTTGCGAATGCTAACGGGATCAAGGCGCTGACGGTTCCCTCCTTCGACGATCTGTTGAGCGGTCGCGTCGCGATTTCGCAGTTGCGCTCAGTGGAATTGGACGATTTGCTCGGCCGCGATCCGGTACAGCTGGATGATGCGGGTCTGCATCGGCAACTGGCTGGCAAAGTGGTGCTGGTGACCGGTGCCGGAGGTTCCATTGGTTCTGAATTGTGTCGTCAGATTGCGCGCTTCGTTCCGCAGCGGCTGGTGCTGTTCGATGCGGGCGAGCTGGCGCTGTATAACAGTGAGCTGGAGCTGAGCAAAAAATTCCCGCAGCTGGACATCGTTTTCCTCGCGGGGGACGTGCGCGATGAAGCGCGACTGGAACAGGTGTTTGGCGAGTACAAACCCAGCGTGGTTTTCCATGCCGCCGCCTACAAGCATGTGCCGCTGATGGAGCGCGGTAATGCCTGGCAGGCGGTACGCAACAATGTGTTTGGAACCTGGCAGTTGGCACGATGTGCGCAGAAACACGGCGCGCAGGAATTTGTGTTGATTTCCACCGACAAAGCAGTCAATCCGACCAGTGTGATGGGTACCACCAAGCGGCTGGCGGAGATCGTGTGTCAGGGTCTGCAACAACCGGGTGGGACGCGCTTTGTCATCGTGCGTTTTGGCAATGTGTTGGGTAGCAACGGCAGCGTGATTCCAAAGTTTCACGAGCAGATCGCCAAGGGCGGGCCGGTCACCGTGACCCATCCCGAAATCATGCGCTACTTCATGTCGATTCCGGAAGCGGCGCAATTGGTGATGCAGGCCGGTTGCATGGGTAAGGGCGGCGAGATATTCGTGCTCGACATGGGCGAACCGGTGAAGATCGTCGATCTGGCACGCGATCTCATCCGCCTTTCGGGGTTGAATGAGGATGACATCAAGATCGAATTCAGCGGGCTGCGCCCCGGCGAAAAACTGTACGAAGAACTATTGGCGGACGATGAAAACACCCTGCCGACGCCGCACCCCAAACTGCGTATCGCCCAAGCGCGCGCAGTGGCAGGTGCTGAATTGCAGGAACTGCTTGAGTGGGCAGCAGCATCCGGGCCGCATGATGACGAGACGGTGCGCCAGCGCATGCGGCAATGGGTGCCGGAATACACGCCAACAGCCGACGGACAAAAACACCGATAAACGTGCCCTCTCTATCTGTCATTCTCATCACTCGCAACGAAGCCGCCAACATCCGCGAGTGTTTGCGCTCGGTGGAATGGGCTGACGAAATCATCGTGGTCGATTCCGGCAGCACGGACGATACCGTCGACCTCGCCCGAGAGATGGGCGCAAGGGTGTACCAACATGACTGGCCCGGCTTTGGTCCGCAGAAGACTCGTGCGCTGGGCTATGCCACCAAAGAATGGGTGTTCTCCATCGATGCAGATGAACGCGTGACGCCGGAACTGCGTGCCGAGATCGAGCACGCCATGCTCAAAGGCGAAGCGGACGGCTATTCCTGCCCGCGCCTGTCACAGTTCTGCGGCACGTTCATCCGTCACGGCGGCTGGTATCCCGACTACGTGCTGCGCCTGTTTAAGCGCGACGCGGGAAGGTTCTCCGACAGTCTGGTACACGAAAAAGTGCAAATCAACGGCAGCAGCGCTAAATTGGGGAAACCGCTGCTGCATTACAGTTATCTCAACACAGAGGATGTCGAGCGAAAAGTCGAACATTATTCTACGGCCGCCGCGCAGCAGATGTATCAGGCTGGGAAGCGTTCGAGTCTGGTCGGTGCCGCCTTGAGTGCGGGCTGGGCTTTCGTGCGCACTTATGTCGTCCGGTTGGGCGTGCTGGACGGCGTGGCTGGATGGCAGATCGCGGGCATGAACGCACGCACCACTTGGCTCAAATATCGCAAGCTGGCGGCGCTACATGCAGGGAAGGGTGGAGTTTCTCAGGTCGGGCTTTAGTCCGGCGCTGTATTTACCCCGGCGCGCGTTTCAGACGACTGCGCAGCAACTGCCAGCGCAATCAGCCCATGCGCCAGCGCCACGGCAGAAACAGAGGTGCCGGGCTGACGGCACACCGCGACAAGTTCGGCTTTTAATTCGGGTGGATGGGCGCGCCGTTGGCGCGCGGGTAAGGCGAGAGTCATGATAGTGTCAACTTAAAATTGGTGGACACTATGCTCCTACATCAAAGGGCTCGGTTCAATGCGGGGCGGCTGGATGCTTACGAACCATCTCCCTCATCGTGTCTATCCGGGCTGCCGTTTTTTGTGTAGAAACAAACGCAAGGTCAATGTCGGCGAAGTGTGACAAGAGAGGGTTATTCGAGGTATCCTGAATCGAGATAGTCTTTCAAAGATGATCGACGTTGCGGCACCTAACGCTAATTGCAAAACAGAAAGGAAACAGATCATGTCACTTCAAAGCTATGAAGCCGTTTGCGAGCATGGGCAAATGAAATGGCTGGGTGATCGCCCTCATGTTGAGGGCGCGCGAGTAATCAGTACCATCCTTTCGGACAAAAAGACAGTTTCAGTTGCAGTTAAACATCAGCCGTCCGCGCGAATCTCGGGCAAAGGGAAAATACTCAGCGACATCCTCACCCCGGCAGCACCGATAGAAGATTGGAATTGCGCGAAATGATCATACTTGACACCCACATCTGGGTGAATTGGATAGTCGGAGGTGAAGCTGCCCTCAGCCCGGCGATTACAGAAGCCATGCAAAACCAAAGCTGATTGGCTGTGTCGGCAATCTCGTGTTTTGAAGTGACGCTCCTGGCAAACAGAGGCAAACTAGAACTACCGCTTCCCATGAGCGAATGGTTAATCGAGGCGCTTGCCAATTCAGGGGCCGAGTCACTGCCGATTACATGTGAAATAGCCAATACAGCAGTAATGCTCCCGGAGTTCCACCGAGACCCCGCAGATCGAATCATCATCGCCACTGCATCAGTTTATGGTGCTAAATTGGCAAGCATGGATTCTGTATTTCCAAATTACCGGGAACTACAAAATCGCTCGGTAGGAAAGTGGTTGAGCCAAATCGTGTGGGTTGGTCTCCAGTCCGACACAAGCACTCAAATGGCGAAGGCTTTAAAAAGCCAACTCCGAGCCAGCACAACAAACAGCGCAATACTGGCAGAAGTTCTGCCTGCGCGGGTATGACAACGGACAGTATGAAAATAATTCACATCGTCAGACGCTATGGCCCGGTGGGCGGCATGGAGCGCTACGTTTGGGAGACCACGCGCGAACTCGTCAAACTCGGCTACCAGGTGCGGGTGATCTGCGAACAATGCCTGGCCGAAAAGCCGCAAGGCATTACGGTGCATGAACTTGGCGGGATGGCTTACCGCCCGCACTGGCTTTACTACTGGCGCTTCAGCCTCCGCGTCGATGCTTGGCTGCAAGCCAACCCGCACCCGGGTTGGCTGATCCACAGCCACGAACGCGTCGGTGTGCATGACGTCACCACCTTCCACGGTCCTCCCTTCGCCTCCATGCGCGATAAATCCTGGTGGAAGAAGGTCTCCATCCGCGTGGCGATGCAACTGTGGCTGGAGCGGCGCGAACTGCGTGCGGCAAAAAACATCGTGCCCAACTCCGAGATCATCGCGCGGCAGCTGGCGCACTATTACCCTGAATACGCGCACAAACTCACCACGCCCATCATCCCCGGCGTGTTGCCGGGCGTTGTGCGCAACACGCGCAGCGTACCCGCTGACGGCGGCATCATCGGCTTCGTCGGACGGGAATGGCGGCGCAAGGGATTGCCGCTGGCAGTCGATATCGGCGCGCAACTGCGCCAGACGCGACCGCATCTTGAACTGTGGGTCATCGGCCCTGACGAAAAAGAAGTGGCGCATCTGTTTCGCGATTGGCAACGAGGCTATCGCTTGTTTGGCTGGCGCACCGACAACGCATACTTCGAGCAGATTGACGTTCTGCTGCATCCGGCCAAAGCCGAACCCTACGGCATGGTCATCAGCGAGGCGATGGCCGCGCGCGTGCCGGTGGTAGTATCTAATGCATGCGGCGCGGCGGCGCAGGTGAGTAGCGAGGCAGGCACGGTGCTGGCTCTGGCGACCCCGGTGCAGGGCTGGGCGCAAGCAGTCGCGATGCAACTTGATCGAAAGGAATCGATACCGGTATTTGTGCGCGGGTGGGATGTGGTGGCGCGGGAATTCTCGGCGATATATTCCCTCACGCTCAAGCAAGTCGAAGCAATCGAATGATGCTGACAAGCCGATTTTCCTTAGTCGAGAAAGCAGTTTATTTTTTGCTGCTGGTTTATCCGACTGCCATGCTTACGATACAGGGCGGCATGAATAGGGTGTTCCTGTGCATGTTAGTGCTCGTTTTATTGGTGTGGATGCTCCACCCATCGGGCATAGACCAAATAAAGTGGCAGCCCGCATGGACGCTATACACGGTAGCGATGTTCAGCATGTCAATTGCAATCTTGGGCAGCCAACTCTGGAATCAAAGTCTATCCCCCCATCCCTATGATGCGGCGGCGCGATATTGGCTGGGGATTCCGGTGTTCCTGTTATTGGTGCGTTTGCGTCTCGAGGTCTTATTTGTTGTGCAAATCGCGTTTCCGGTGGCGGCTATTTCCGGTTTTTTGCTTTCAGAAAATGTGTGGGGCAGGTCGGGGTTGGGGTCATTGGATGTGATTCACTTTGGTGATTTTGAGTTGATGCTGGGTGCGCTGTCTCTATTTACGCTGGATTGGACAGGACGTGATCGTGCGCCCCTGCGATTGCTGAAGATACTGGGATTTATCGCCGGTGTCATGGCTTCCATCGCTTCCGGTGCGAGAGGGGGCTGGTTGGCGATACCAGTGTTTATCGCCATCTTCGTTTACTTCAATAGGAACAAATTATCGTTGCAGGCCATGGCATCTTATGCTGCGGCGGTAGCGTTAAGTGTTTTCTTGTTGTATTCGTTTAATACGTCTTTTCATCAGCGCATCGAGCAGCTGACAATTGATTTTTCCCTATATAAGCAGGGTGACCGTGATACCTCTACCGGTATTCGCTGGCAGTTATATCGCGCTGCACTGCAGGTGTTTTATCAGCACCCGGTCTTCGGGGTCGGGCCTGAAGGCTTGGCGCTACAGATGCAGCCGATGAGGGAGGCCGGAGAATTGACACCTTTGGCTGCGGAGGTTGGGCGTGGGGAAGTGCACAGTGATCTGCTGTCGAAAACTGTTGGGATGGGGATTTTCGGACTGGCTTCCATGCTTGCCGTCTATGCGGTGCCGTTCGGCTTGTTCTGGCATGCGACAGCGATGGTTTCAAGCATAAAGAGGCGCGCAGGCGTGCTCGGTATTATTTTTGTCAGCGGATTTATGGTGTTCGGGCTGACAGTGGAGATATTGAACCTGACCATGGCGACAGCATTCTATAGTTTTACCATTGCGGTACTGTTGGCAGCCTGTTACAACATTCACGGCGATGGTCAGGGTTGATTGCAGCAGATTCCATGCGCGCATCGCTGGAAGATCGGTGCCAACCAACTTCAGGCAGATGCCACCCAACCCGTGGGAAATGGCTTTGCGGAATATGGGGCGACGCCTTTCCGGTAAGGGCATGCATCACATGGCGTGGGAGGCGGTGAAGTGATCAGTATCGTTATCCCCAGCTGGAACAACCTTGCGTACCTGAAACTGTGCGTGGAGAGTTTGCAGGAGCACTCTGCACTCGACCATGAGATCATCGTGCATCTCAATGATGGTTCGGATGGCTCGCTGGATTGGGTCAAAGCGCAGGGTATCAAATACACGCAGAGCGCCAGGAATGTTGGAGTGTGTTTGGCAGTGAATCATGCGGTGGCGCAGGCTCACCACGATTGGGTGCTGTACATGAACGACGATATGGTCGCTGCACCCGGATGGGATACGGCCTTTATCGAGGCGATCAAGATGATGGATACCGATCTCGCGCTGTTCTTTGGCACCCTGATTCAGCCGGAAACCAACGACCATCCGGACATTATCAAGCAAGATTTCGGGCGTACCCCGGTAGAGTTCGACGAAGGTGCATTTCTGAAAAGCTATCTGCGAGACAAGCGCGGCGACAGGGAAGGCGCGGCCTCGCAGCCCACGCTGTTCCATAAAAAATGGTGGAACATGGTCGGCGGCTACAGTCTGGAATTCTCGCCGGGCATGAGCAGCGATGATGATCTGCTGATGAAG
>Ga0210037_1000953_pt1 | contig 18968 bp, 19 predicted proteins | sample CryGey08umfilter_3_FD_185451 | JGI IMG/M metagenome (GOLD analysis project Ga0210037, IMG submission 185451) | Groundwater microbial communities from aquifer in Utah, USA - Crystal Geyser 4/9/14 0.8 um filter (SPAdes) (version 3) | ecosystem: Environmental > Aquatic > Deep subsurface >...
GCGGGTTTATTTCAGGCGGCGGATGTCGGCACCCAAGCGGGAGAGTTTGGCTTCGAGGTGTTCGTAGCCTCGGTCGAGGTGGTAGATGCGGTCGATGACGGTCTCGCCCTGCGCCACCAGCCCGGCGATGACGAGGCTGGCGGAGGCGCGCAGGTCGGTGGCCATTACGGTCGCGCCTTCCAGCCGTTCGACGCCGCGCACCACGGCGGTGTTGCCTTCGACCTCGATCTGCGCACCCAGACGGCGCAATTCCTGCACGTGCATAAAGCGGTTTTCGAAGATGGTTTCGACCACCATCGCGCTGCCTGCCGCGATGCAGTTGAGTGCCATGAATTGCGCCTGCATGTCGGTGGGGAAGGCGGGATGCGGCGCGGTGCGCACGTTGACCGCGCGCGGGCGACCCCGCATTTCCAGATGAATGGTGTCGCCTTCGACTTTGATCTCTGCGCCGGCCTCGGCGAGTTTTTCCAGCACGGTGTCGAGGATGTCGGCGCGTGTGTCGGTGAGGGTGATGCTGCCGCCGGTGGCCGCCGCCGCGACGAGGAAGGTGCCGCTCTCGATGCGGTCGGGCATGATGCGGTGGCTGGCGCCGTGCAGTTCTTTCACGCCGGTGATGGTGAGGGTGTCAGTGCCGTCGCCGGTAATCTGCGCGCCCATCGCGCGCAGGCAGTTCGCCAGATCGGCCACTTCCGGCTCGCGCGCGGCGTTCTCCAGCACGGTTACGCCGTCGGCCAGCGTCGCCGCCATCATCAGGTTCTCGGTGCCGGTGACGCTGACCAGGTCGAAGAAGATGCGCGCGCCCTTGAGGTGCCTGGCTTTGGCGTGGATGTAGCCGTGCTCGATGGTGATCTCGGCGCCCATCGCCTGCAGGCCCTTGATGTGCAGATCGACCGGGCGCGAGCCGATGGCGCAGCCGCCGGGCAACGACACGCGCGCATCGCCGAAGCGCGCGACCAGCGGCCCCAGCACGAGGATGGCGGCGCGCATGGTCTTCACCATGTCGTACGGCGCTTCCCATTTGTCGATCGTGTCGCCGGTGAAAGTGATCTCGCCCGGCGCGGTGGCGGCGCTGATGCCCATCTGCTGCAACAGTTTGCGCATGGTGCCGACGTCGTGCAGGTCGGGCAGGTTGGTCAGGTGCAGCGGTTCGGCGGTGAGCAGACCGGCGCACATGATGGGCAGGGCGGCGTTCTTGGCACCGGAGATGCGGACTTCGCCGTGCAAGGGCGCGCCGCCGCGAATGGCTAGTTTTTGCATGATGTTTACTGATGTTAAGGAAGCTGTTGTGCTTGTTTCATTTTCGCGCGGAGATGCGGAGTGCGCGGAGAGAATCTTAAGGGGATATCCCATCATTTACATTTTGTCGCTCCCGCCCACGACTTTGCGGAAATGACCAGTTGTGTTGCCTTTGACTTTCTCCGCGCACTCCGCGTCTCCGCGTGAAACAGGCCTGCCGGCTTATTTTCCGCAACCTGCGCTCATTTCAATACGAATTGCAACTAAACCTATGCTTTCTCGTTGGCCGAAAGCGCAAGAATGTCGGCCACGTCATACAGCGCGGCGAGGCTGTGCAATTCTTTCGGCACGTTGGCGAAGGTGAGCTTGCACTCCTTTTGCGCGACCTGGCGCAGCCAGTGCAGCAGCAGCGCCACCGCGGCGGAATCGACTTTTTCCACTTCGCCCAGGTCGATCACCCGCACCGGTTGTTCGGCGCAAAGCGGGGTGGCGGCGATTTCGCCGATGGTTTCCAGGGTCAGCGGCCCGGAAATCAGCAGGCGGTCATTTTCGATGCGGATCAATTGGTTTTCACCGCGACGGGTTGGACGGCGACCTGGGATGACTGATTTTTCTCAACGAGCGAGCGGATCAGGCCGTCGATGCCGTCGCGCTGGATCTGGTCGGTGAAGGAGTTGCGGTAGCTGGTCACCAGGCTGATGCCTTCCACCACCACGTCGAACACTTTCCAGCCGCCGCCGCTCCTGCGCATTTCGTAGTTGACCGCCACCACGCGCCCGTCCGAAATCACGATCTCGGTGAGCACGGTGGCTTCGTTTTCATCCAGCCTGCGCACGGATTTCAAGTCGATCTTCGGCTCGACATAATTGCTGAAGGTAATCGTGTAAGTGCGCACCAGCAGATTGCGGAATTCGGCGGTGAGCGCGGTTCTTTGTTCGGGGGTGGCATCGCGCCACGGCCTGCCCACTGCCAGCCGGGTCATGCGGGCGAAGTCGAAATGCGGAACGATGGTGGATTCGACCAGGGTGAACAGGCGTTGCCGGTCGGTCACGATGGCCTGGTCCTTGCGCACGATGTCCAGCACTTTATCGACGGTGTTCATGATGAGACCGTCCGGGGTGGATTCGTCGCGCTGGGCGAGCGCGGGCAGGCTGATCAGGCCGGCCAGCAACAAAGCGAGGATGCGTTTCATCTGGTTCTCCCGGTTATTTTTTGGCGTCGGCCTGGTTGAGCATGAATTTGCCGATCAGGTCTTCCAGCACCATGGCGGACTGGGTCTGTTTGAACTGCCCGCCTTCCGCCAGCATCTCGTCGTCGCCGCCCGGCAGCAGGCCGATGTATTGTTCACCGAGCAGGCCGGAGGTGAGGATGTTGGCAAAGGTGTCCGCCGGAAACTGGTAGCGTTTGTCAATATCCAGCTCGACCCTCGCCTGGTAGCGCTCGGTGTCGAGGGTGATCGCGCCGACCCGCCCCACCAGCACCCCGGCGCTGCGCACCGAGGCGGTCGGGCGCAGGCCGCCGATGTTGGTGAAATAGGCTTGCAGGCGATAGGTGTCGGAGCCGTTATAGGTGCTCATATTGCCTACTTTGAAGGCCAGAATAACCAGCGCGCCGATTCCCGCCAGCACGAATGCGCCCACCCACAAATCAAGTACCGTCCGTTGCATGATCAAACTCCCCGAAACATAAATGCAGTCAAAATAAAGTCGAGCATCAGGATGGCAAGCGATGACTCGACCACCGTGCGCGTGGTCGCGCCGGATACCCCTTCCGCGGTCGGCGGCGCATCGAATCCCTCGAACAGGGCGATCAGGGTGACCACCACGCCGAAAACGCAACTCTTGATGATGCCGTTGACGATGTCGTTGCGCACATCGACGGCGGATTGCATCTGCGACCAGAACGAGCCGGCATCCACGCCGATCAGCACCACGCCGACCAGGTAGCCGCCGAACACGCCCATCGCGGAAAAGATGGCGGCGAGCAGCGGCATCGAGATGACGCCGGCCCAGAAGCGCGGCGCAACCACGCGCGCAATCGGGTTGACCGCCATCATTTCCATCGCGGCAATCTGTTCGGTCGCCTTCATCAGGCCGATCTCGGCGGTCATCGCCGAGCCGGCGCGGCTGGCGAACAGCAGCGCCGCCAGCACCGGCCCCAGTTCGCGCACCAGGCTGAGGGCGACCAGTGAACCCAGCGCCGATTCGGAGCCGTAGCGTTTCAGAGTTTCGTAACCCTGCAGGCCGAGCACCATGCCGACGAAGGTGCCGGCGACGCCGATGATGATGAGCGACATGACTCCGCTGGAGAACAGTTCCTTCACGATGAGCTGGAAGCGGCGCCAGCTGGAAGCGGAATGCAGCAGGGTGTAAGCGAGGAAACGCGCGGCAACGCCGAGCCGCCAAACCGCATCAATCACGCGATGGCCGATGGCGCGGGTGGTTTTGAGTGCGGACATCAGGCGGGTACTCCCAAATCCCGGGCATAGCTGTTTTGCCCGGCGTAATGGAAAGGGATGGGCCCGTCGATTTCGCCGTGCACGAACTGGCGCACGAACGGGTCGGCCGAGGCGCGGATCTGTTCCGGCGTGCCTTCCGCCCTGATCACGCCCTCCGAGATGAAATACACGTAATCCACGATCTTTAATGACTCCTGCACATCATGCGTGACGATGACCGAGGTCGAACCCAGCGCGTCGTTCAGTTTGCGGATCAGCTGGCCGACCACCGACAGCGAAATCGGGTCGAGGCCGGCGAACGGTTCGTCGTACAAAATCAGCATCGGGTCGAGCGCCACCGTGCGCGCCAGGGCGACCCGCCGCGCCATGCCGCCGGACAGCTCGGCCGGCATCAGCTCGTGCGTGCCGCGCAGGCCGACCGCGTGCAGTTTCATCATCACCAGGTCGCGGATCAGTTCTTCCGGCAGATTCGAGTGCTCGCGCAACTGGAACGCCACGTTGTCGAACACCGACATGTCGGTGAACAGCGCGCCGAACTGGAACAGCACGCCCATCTGGCAGCGCATCTCGTACAGCTCCCGCTCGTTCATCTCGTGGATAACCTTGCCGGCGATGCGCACTTCGCCGCGCGACGGTTTCAGCGCGCCGCCGATCAGACGAAACAGGGTGGTCTTGCCGCAACCGCTGCCGCCCATGATGGCGATCACTTTGCCTTTGCCAAACGCCATGTTGATCCCCTTCAGGATCGGGCGCTTGTCGTAGGCAAAATTCACGTCGTGAATTTCAACCAGTGTCTCACCGGACATATTCATGCTCTGCAAAAAAACGGTCGCGCATTGTATCACCCCTTCCGTTTATATCGGGCGCTTGAGCTGCGAGTGAATACTGGCTATCCTGCGCGCGATTGACAATCCGGTAGTCGCGCCGCCCATGAAAACCTTGCATTTACCCAGCCTGCTTATTGTTGACGACGATCCGCTCATCCGCGATTCGTTGAGTCTCGCACTGTCCGGCGAATTTGATATTTTGCTGGCGGAAGACCGCGCGCAGGCGATCCGGCTGGTGCGCGATCTGGCGGCGCCGCCCGAACTGGCGCTGGTCGATCTGGGACTGCCGCCGACACCGCACCGTCCGCAGGAAGGCTTTCGTCTGATCACCGAATTGCTCGCGCATTCGCCGCAGATCAAGATCATCACCTTGTCCGGGCAAAGCGAGGAGGGCAACGCGCGCCATGCCCGCGCGCTCGGCGCGTTCGAGTTTGTGGCCAAACCCTGCCGTCCGGAGACCCTGCGCGACCAGTTGCGCGCGGCGTGGATCGCGCGGCGCGGCGAACAGCGCGCCGCTGTACAGAACGCCAGGCGTCTCGGATTGGTCGGCGAAAGTCCTGCCGTGGAGGCGATGCGCAGCCAGATCAAGCTGTATGCGAACACCCCTTATCCGGTGCTGATCCAGGGCGAGTCGGGCAGCGGCAAGGAACTGGTGGCCGCCGCGCTGCACCAGTTGGGAACGAATCCGGCGGCGCCGCTGGTGGCGATCAACTGTGCCGCCATCGCCGCAAATTTGCTTGAATCCACGCTGTTCGGCCACGCCAAGGGCGCGTTCACCGGCGCCACGGCGGCGCAGGAAGGCTTTTTTGAAAAAGCGCGGGACGGCACGCTGTTCCTCGACGAGATCGGCGAGTTACCGCTGGAATTGCAGGCCAAATTATTGCGAGTGCTGGAAAATGGCGAATATCAGCGCGTCGGCGAGACCGCGACGCGCAGGAGCAATGCGCGCATCGTTGCCGCCACCAACCGGGTGCTGGCGCAGGCGGTGCGCGACGGCAGTTTTCGCGCCGACCTGTTCCATCGCCTGAGCGTGTTCACCATTAATGTGCCGCCGCTGCGCGAGCTGGGCGCGGACAAGCTGCGTCTGCTCGAGCATTTCTGCGCCGAGTATGCCGCGCAATTGCAGGTTCCCTGTTTCACCCTGGACGAGGCGGCGCAGGAAGCCTGGCTGCGCTATCCGTTTCCCGGCAACACGCGCGAATTGCGCAACATTGTGATCCGTCTGATGACGCGCTATCCGGGCGCAACTTTGAGTGCAACCCGGCTTGAAGCGGAGTTTGATCCGCAGCCCGCGCTACCCGACGGCGCGCCGCTGGCGGAGGATGCGCAGTCGCGCCTGTTGCAGGGCGAGTTTAATCTGGATGATTTGCTGATGGGCTATACTCGAACCTACGTCGATACCGCGATGGAGTTGGCGCGCGGCAATGTCAGCGAGGCCGCGAAAATGCTGGGCATCGCGCGCACCACCTTGTACAGCCGAATGGAAGCCTTGCAAAAACACGGCACGCAACAGCGCAACCAGTAAAGGGGCAATGATGTATCTGGAGCATTTTGGCCTGACCGAACCGCCGTTCAAGATTACGCCGGTCACCGAATTTTTCTTTTCCGGCGCGAACCGGGGAGAAATCCTTGATGCGCTGGTGTATGCGATCAGTGACGGCGAAGGCATCGTCAAGGTCGGCGGCGAAGTCGGCAGCGGCAAGACCATGCTCTGCCGCATGCTGCTGGACAAGCTGCCGACCAACATCAAGGCGATCTATCTGGCCAACCCCAGCATGTCGCGCGACGAGTTGCTGTACGCGATCTGCGACCGCCTGCAGCTCGACCTTGAGGGCAAGCGTATCAGCGTGATTTTGCAAACCTTGCAGAACCATCTCGAAGCCATGTACGAGCGCGGCGAGCGGGCGGTGGTGCTGGTGGACGAGGCGCACGCGATGCCGCTGGACACACTGGAGGAATTGCGCCTGCTGTACAACCTGCAGGTCGGCAAGCATAAGCTGCTGCAGATCGTGTTGTTCGGCCAGCCGGAGCTGGACCAGAAGCTGATGCAGACCAATATGCGGCAACTGAAAGATCGCATCGTCCATCACTTCACCATCCTGCCGCTGTCGCCAAAATTTATCCACGATTACCTGATGTTCCGCATGCGCGCGGCCGGTTACAAAGGCCCCGATAATTTCAGCGCGGAGGCGGAAAAGATGATCGCCAAAGCGTCTCAGGGACTGTTGCGGCGGGTCAACATTCTGGCCGACAAGGCATTGTTGGCGGCGTTTGTCGAAAATAATCATGCAATCGGGGCGCGCCATGTCAAGGCGGCGCTGCGCGACAGCGAGATGATGCCGATGCGGCAATGGGACGGGCGCAAACAGGCGGTGATATTGGGGGCGGTGACGGTGGCGGCAATCTTCGCCGGCGCCGGCTGGTTTATCAACCAGTCGGGGCAGCCGGCAGCGCCTCTCGCGCAAACTCCGGCGGCGCAGAATTCTCCCGCGCCGACCGTTGATCTTCCCTCTGCGCCGCTGTTGGCGGTTGCAAGTGATGTCGTCGCCAGCCACGATTTGCCGGTGACCGGTTCGGCAGCGGCACTGCCTGCACCGCTCGATGCGGCAGAACCGGTGGAGCCGCCGCCACCTTCGCCCCCACCGCGCCCGCCGATGCGCGAGCTGAAAGGCATTCCGCCGGGCAGCTTGCTGCAACAGCAGATGGAGGCGACGCGCGAGATGCTGGCGACAGCTCCGGGCGGGTCGGCCAGTATTCAGTTGTTTTACACCGAGAATGTGCAGCCCGAACGGATGGAGGGATTTCTGCGGCGGGCAAGGAAGCTGGGGGTGCTGGACGATATACGCGTGTTGCCGATCAGATTGCACGGTAACAACGCCTTCCGCGTGTTGTTTGGTCGCTTTGCCGACGGTCGCGAGGCGCGCGCCGCAATGGCCAACCTGCCGCAACGTTATCTGGATGCGTTTGCACCGACCGTGTACTTGTTAGATGACTCGCAAGAAGCGCCTTAAGCCGATGATATAAAAAATATATAGGCTGTTGGATTGGTTGCCAGCAGGGTTGAATTGGGTTACTTTGCACCAAACATCAGGGAGAAACCAGAATCATGACTCGCTTTTTTCTGCTTTGCGCTGCCAGTTTGATCCTTGTTGCCTGTGGTACAAGGCCAATCAAGCCTTCGAGTCAACATATCCAACAGGCGCCCGCTACGGCGCAAAACCGGGGGGCAATACCGCAGCCGATCCGCCATGCCGTGGTGTTGCCGCCGCCCAGGCCCGCGGAAAAAGTCGAGACGTATAGCGTGGTGGTCACCAATTTGCCGGCGCGCGAGGTCCTGTTCGCGCTGGCGCGCGATGCCAAAATCAATATCGACATTCATCCGGGGATCGAGGGCAATGTCACGATCAACGCGATCAACCAGACGCTGGCGCAGATCCTTGAACGCATCAGCCAGCAGGTGGCGATGCGCTACGATTTGAATGACAGCCGCCTGGCGGTGATGCCGGATTCGCCCTATCTGAAAAACTACAAGATCGATTACGTCAATATGTCGCGCGATTCCGACGGCGGCATGTCCAATACCACCCAAGTGGGCGGAAGCACCGCGAGCGGCAACAATTCGCAGCTGTCGATCAAGAATTCATCGAAGAACCATTTCTGGGACACGCTGGTGAAAAACATCACCGACATCCTGAACGAGACTGACAAGGAGATCGTGGTGAGCCGGCGCGCGTCGAGCGAAGCGGTGAAATCTTCGGACGAAAAAGACGGCGGTGCCAAGACGGAAAATGGGGGCAAGCCCCCGGTTGCCGCACAACAAAAGAGCAGCGAACAGGATTTCAAGGACTATCGCACCCTGCAGGCGGCATCGGTGATCTCCAATCCCGAGGCCGGCATCATCACCGTGCGCGCCACCGGCAAACAGCACGCAAAGATCAGCGAGTTCATCGTGCAGGTGATGCGCAGCGCGCGCCGCCAGGTGCTGATCGAGGCGACGATTGCCGAGGTCACATTGAGCAGCAACTACCAGCAGGGCATCAACTGGTCGAAATTACTTTCCGCCGGGGATACCAAAGGGTTTTCGCTGGGGCAGGCGATTTCCAGCCAGCAGTTGCCCACCGACACAACGGCGAATATCGGCACCTTCATTCTGAATTATGTGAATCCGACCTCCCGTCTGGGCAGCTTGAATGCAAGCGTTTCCTTGCTGGAGACGTTTGGTGATGTGAAGGTGCTGTCCAGCCCGAAGTTGAGCGTGATGAACAACCAGACCGCGATGCTGCGCGTGGTGGACAATCTGGTCTATTTCACCATCAAGGCAGATACCGTCAGCAACCAGACCACCAGCACCACCACCTTCACCACCACGGCGGTGACGGTGCCGACCGGCTTTACCATGAGTGTCACCCCGCAGATCGACGACAGCGACACCGTGCTGCTCAATTTGCGTCCTTCCATTACCCGCCTGCTCGGTTTCGTCAATGATCCCAACCCGTCGCTCGCGGCTGCCGGGGTCACCAGCCGCATCCCGCAACTGCAAACCCGCGAGTTGGAGTCGGTGCTGAAGATCGGCAACAACCAGATCGCGGTAATGGGCGGCCTGATGCAGGACGAGATCAACAACCTGACTAACGGCATTCCCGGGCTGGGCCGTATCCCGGTGGCCGGCAACCTGTTCAATAATCGTGACGATACCAAGAAGAAAACCGAACTGGTCATCTTCCTGCGCCCGGTGGTGATCAAGGATGCCAGTATTGACGGCGATTTTGCCGCCTTCCGCGACAATCTGCCGACGGCGGATTTTCTTCTGCCTGAAACTGGCAAGGGGGGGAAATGAGCCTGCTTCTCGATGCGATGAAGAAATCCGGGCGGGATGCGCAAAGCACCGGGCTGACACTGGAAGAGCATCCCGATCAAAAAGCCCAAAGTCAGGCCTCCGCCGAAGCGTCTAGAACCGAGAGTTCGCGTTCTGCCGGGCAGAATCTGTTTGCGGCGAAGAAAAAAGCCGCGCCGCGCTGGCGCTGGAATCTTGGTCTGGTGCCGACCACTTTGCTCATCTGCGGCACCATTGGCGCGGGTTACGGCTATTACGTGTGGCGCGAGCTCAATCCGCCGGTGCAACAGATGGCTGTGCGCGCGGTGCCGCCGCCACCGCAACAGGTGACGCCTCCGCCTCCGCCGCGCTTGGTCGCGGCAATTGAGCCGGAGCCTGTGGCCGAGGTGCCGACCCCGCCAGTGCAAGCGGCGGCACAAGCGCCGGTGGCTGCTCCGCCGGCAGCGGTGGTGGCCAAGCCGCGCCCGGACAGGGTGACTGAGCCGCGTCCGCCGCGCCTCGCCATTCGGCGCAAGATACAGGCGGACACGATTACCCCCGCTTTGCAGGACGCATGGCAAGCTTATCAACGCGGGGATTATGCGGCGGCCGGCGCCGGCTACCGCAATGTGCTGGCACAGGACGGGCGCAACCGCGATGCCTTGCTCGGGCTGGGCGCGATCGCGCAACAAAGCGGCAATGATCGGCAGGCGCAGCAGTTTTACCGGCAAGTGTTGCAGCTTGATCCGCGCGACCCGGTGGCGCTGGCGGCGATGACGTTCTACGCCGCGCCAAATTCCGAAGACGCGGAGATCCGGCTGCGCCAAATGTTGGACAGTCAACCGCGCTCGGCTGCCTTGCACTACGCGCTGGGCAATGTCTATATGGACCAATCGCGCTGGGCCGAGGCGCAGCAGGCGTATTTCACCGCGCTGGCGCTGGCTCCGGGCAACCCCCAGTTTTCCTACAATCTTGCGGTCAGTCTGGACCACCTCGGGCAGCGCAAGTTGGCGGCAGATTACTACCGCCAAAGCTTGCAGCTTGATCCTTCCGGCCTGTCCGGCTTCGATGCCGCGCAGACGCAGCGCCGCCTGGGCGAATTGAGCGCGGCAAAATAAGGATAACGATGGCAGTTCCGCAGCAACAGTTCCAGCAGCCCATCGGTCAATTGCTGATCGCCAAAGGCGTGATCAGCGAGGATCAGTTGCGCATCGCCACCCAGGAGCAAAGCAAATCGCCGCAACCGCTGGGACGTCTGCTGGTGCGTCTGGGCTTTCTGTCCGAGGCGACCATCCGCGACGTGCTGTCGGAAAATCTGGGTCAGGAGACGGTTGATCTGGCCACCGTGATCGTCGATTCGGCGGCGGTCACCCTGATCCCGAAGGAAGTGGCGCGGCGCTATCAACTGGTGCCGATCTCGGTCGATACGGGCAGCAAGAACCTCACCCTCGCCATCGCCGACCCGGACAACATCATCGCCCTCGACCAGGTGCGCGCGCTGTTGAAAGACGAGTACCGGCTGATTACGCTGCTGGCGAGCGAATCCGATATCCTGCGCGCGATCGACCAGTATTACGGTTTCGAGCTGTCCATCGACGGCATCCTGCACGAGATCGAGCCGGGCGAGATGGAGCATCAGGGCCTGCAACAGGGGGTCAACGAATTCAGCCAGCCGGTGGTGCGCCTGATCGATGCGCTGCTCACCGAAGCTGTGCAACAGAACGCGTCCGACATCCACTTCGAGCCGGAAAACAGTTTCCTGCGCATCCGTTACCGCGTGGACGGCGTGCTGCGCCAGGTGCGCAGTCTGCACAAGAGTTTCTGGCCGGCGATGGTGGTGCGCCTGAAGGTGATGAGCGGGATGAACATTGCCGAGACGCGCGCGCCGCAGGACGGGCGCATCTCCTTGCGCCTGTCCGGTCGCCCCATCGATTTTCGCGTCGCCTCGCACCCGACTTCCTACGGCGAGAATCTGGTGTTGCGGATTCTGGACCGGCAGAAGGGGTTGGTGCCGATCAACCAGCTGGGGCTGGATGAAAGCGCGCTGACGCTGTTGTTGTCGATCATCGCCAAACCGGAAGGCATCGTGCTGGTCACCGGCCCCACCGGCAGCGGCAAAACCACCACGCTGTATTCCATCCTCAGCCACGTCAACACCGAGTCGGTCAACATCATGACGCTGGAAGACCCGGTGGAATACCCGATTCCGCTGATCCGCCAGAGCTCGGTGAACGAAGCGGCCAAACTGGATTTTGCCAGCGGCATCCGTTCTTTGATGCGGCAGGACCCGGACATTATTCTGGTGGGTGAAATCCGCGACCATCCGACCGCCGAGATGGCACTGCGCGCGGCGATGACCGGCCACCAGGTGTATTCGACCCTGCACACCAATTCAGCCATTGGGGCCATTCCGCGCCTGCTCGACATCGGCATCCTGCCGGACATTCTGGCCGGCAATATCATCGGGGTGATGGCGCAGCGCCTGATCCGGGTACTCTGTCGCCATTGCAAATATCCGTATCAGCCGGATGCCGCCGAGCGCAAATTGCTCGGCCTGCACCACAACGAGGAAGTGACTTTGTACCGTGCGGCGGGTTGCGATATTTGCCATCATCAAGGTTATGCCGGGCGCCAGGCGATCATGGAGATCCTCAAGATGGACTCGGATCTGGACGATCTGGTGGTACGCCGTGCCAGCATTCGCGACATCAAGCACGCCGCGCTCGAAAAGGGTTTTCGCCCGCTGGCGCAGGACGGCATCCGCCGCATATTGCAGGGTGTCAGTTCGGTGGGCGAGGTGATGCGCGTGGTTGACCTGTCCGACCGCAGTTAGCCGACGCCATGGCGCTCTACGCATACAAGGCGATTGACAGCGACGGCAAGACCGCCAGGGGCTTGCAGGATGCGGCCAACCTGATCGATCTGGAGATGCGCCTCAAGCGCGGCGGGCTGGATCTGATCAGCGGCAAAGAGGAAGACGGGGTTTCATCCTTTGGCGCGACCCGGATCAAGCGCGCCGCGCTCATCACCTTCTTCTTCAATCTGGAGCAACTGACCCGCGCCGGAGTGCCGTTGCTGGAATGTCTGGCCGATCTGCGCGACACCATGGAAGAGGCGGCTTTTCGCGAGATCATCGCCAGTATGGTGGAGTCGATCGAGAGCGGCAAAAAGCTGTCGCAGGCGATGAGCGAACATCCGAACGCGTTCGACAAGATCACCGCCAGTCTGACCCGCGCGGGCGAGGACAGCGGGCGTCTGGTCGATGTGTTCAAGCATCTCACCGAATCGCTCAAGTGGCAGGACGAAATGGCCTCGCAGACCAAGAACATGATGATCTACCCGGCTTTCGTAGGCACCGTGGTACTGGCCATCACTTTCTTCCTGATGATCTACCTGGTGCCGCAGTTGGTCGGATTCATCAAGGGCATGGGGCAGGAAATTCCGATCCAGACGCGCATCTTGCTCGCCACTTCGGGCTTCTTCGTCGAGTACTGGTATGTTTTGCTGCTCGCGCCGTTTGTGTTTTACGGCAGCTATAAACTGGCGCTGCTGGCCAATCCGAAATTGCAGTATCACGTGGACAATCTGAAGCTGAATATTTGGCCCACCGGCCCCATCCTGCGCAAGATCATTCTCGCCCGCTTCGCCAATACCTTTGCCATGATGTACAGTTCCGGCATCACGATCATGGATTGCATCGCCAACTCGCGCGATCTGGTGGACAATCAGGTCATCGGGCAAAGCCTGCAAAATGTCATGGGCGAAATCGAGGCCGGCAAGAATCTGACGCAAAGTTTCCAGAAGACGGGGATATTTCCGCCGCTGGTGGTGCGCATGCTGAAAGTGGGCGAGGCGACCGGCCAGCTCGACCAGGCCCTGCTCAACGTCAGCTACTTCTACGACCGCGACGTGAAAGATTCGATCAAAAAGGTGCAGGTGATGATCGAGCCGACCATGACACTGATCCTCGGCGCCTTGCTGGGCTGGGTGATGTTGTCGGTGCTGTCCCCGATTTATGATTTGATCAGCAAGGTGCAACTCTGATGTCACGCACAATTCTGTTCCTCAGCGCCGAAACCTTTCGGGCGCATATCATCGGCCGCAGCGGCGAGTCGGTGGTGCGCGAATTCGGCAACGATGCCGACGGCAGGGAGCAATTCTCCATCATGCTGGAACGCCACCGCCATCCGTTGTTGATGCTGGTGGATGTGATCGAGGAGGATTTTCAGCTGGAGACGGTGCCGCACTTGTTCGGTTCCAACCGGCGCGCGCTGATCGAGCGCAAATTTGAACAGTATTACCGCACCACGCCTTTCCGTCAGGCGACCCTGATCAAACGCCAGAGCGATGGGCGGCGCGATGACGAGTATGTTTTTTCCGCGCTGACCAACCCGCAACGCATCTCGCCGTGGCTGGAAATTCTGCATTCCCGCCATGTCCCGCTGGCCGGCATCTACTCGGTGCCGAATATCAGCGGGGCGCTGCTCAAGGGGATCAAGACCGAGCATGTTCTGTTGCTGACCTGGGAAAAACACGCGGGTCTGCGCCAAACCTATTTTCATGAGCAACGTCTGCACTTTTCGCGTCTGATTTCGCTCAACGGCGAAGGCAATCTGATCGACGCGATCAGCAACGAAACACCGCGCACGCGGCAGTATCTGAAAAGCCTGTCGCTGCCGCCGGCGGGGGAGACGCTGGATGTTTATATTCTCTGCCACCCCGATGACGCGGTGCCGCTGCAAAGCAAGCTGGAGAACGAGCGCGACCTGATCTATCACTATCTCGATCTCAACGAGATTGCCCGGCGCCACAAATTCAAGCATGTTTTTGTCGATTCGGACAGCACCCCGCTGCTGCTCGAACAACTGGCGCGCAAGACACCGCGTGCACACTATGGCAATGCCGAGCACACCCATTTTTACCTGTTGTGGCAAATGCGACGGGTGCTTTACATGCTGGCCGGCGGCGTTGCCCTGGCCGGTATGTTGTGGAGCGCACTGGCCTTCTGGCAGGGCGAACACTATGCGCGGGATGCCGAGCCGATCATGCAGCAAACGCAAAGCCTGCGCGCGCAGACGCAAAGCATCCAGCGCCAGTTTTCCAATGGCAGCGTGCCTGCCGCCGACATGAAAGCCGCCGTCCTGCTGGCGCGCGCATTGAACCTGTATTCGCATCCGCCGCGAGAAATCTTGTACGAATTAAGCGCGGTGCTGGAAGACTTCCCTCGCATCAGTGTGGGCAAGCTGGCATGGCGGGCCAGCGCTGCCGATGCGCCGCCTTCGCCTTATCCCGCGCAGGTCATCACTTTGGACGGAGCGGTCAGCGGCTTCGGCGCCAGCCATCGCTCCAGCCTGGAATATCTGGAACACTTCCAGCAGGCGCTGGTGCAGCATGGATACTCGGTAAGTGCCACCGCCCTGCCGCTCGACATCACCTCCAAGGGCAGCATCAGCGGTCTCGGAAATAGCGAAGCGGCACAAGGCCAATTTACCCTGAAGATCATCTGGAGGCATCCGTCATGAGCTTCTCAAGTGCCGATCTGGGCGATATCAAATGGAGCCTGCTTGCCTGTCTGCTGGCAGTGGTCGGGGCGGTCACGCTGTTCAGCTACAGCAGCAGTTTTGAGCAAAAAACGTTGCAGCAATTGAAACAGGATCAGCGGCTGCAGGCGGATGCGCGCAGCCAGCTCGCCAATGCGCAAAGCGATTTGAAAAACATGGCTGCATACCAGATGGAATACGACGCCCTCGTGTTGCAAAAAGTTATCGGCAACGAGCAGCGGCTGGATTGGATCGAGGGGCTGGAACAATTGCGCGCGCAAAAGATGGTGCCGGATTTCAAATACACCATCGGCCCGCAAAAACCCTACGCGCCCAATCCGCCGCAAAATAGCGGCAATTTTTCCCTCAGTTTCAGCCCGATGAGCCTGCAGATCGAACTGCTGCACGAAGAGCAACTGCTGCGTTTTTTTGACACCCTCGACACCCGCTTGCCAGGCTGGTTTCTGCTCGATCAGTGCAGTCTTACCCGCAACGAAAACAGCGCCGGCGGCACGCCGCTTGCCGCCGAATGCGGCGGCGGCTGGTTCACCATGAAAAACAGGAGCGCGCCATGAATCATCCCGCCCCGCAAAATCGTTCCGCGTGGGCGTGGTCAGTATTGGCAGCCTTCGCATTCGGGCTGACTTCACCCGCCGCGCAATCCGCCGAACTCGGCCGCCTGTTCTTCACCCCGCAGGAACGCGCCCAACTGGAACGGCAGGGGGCGCTGAAGTCCGCCCAGCCTGCCGCCCGCATCGACACCCTCACCGTTAACGGCATGATCCAGAAGAGCGGCGGCAAACGCATCTACTGGATCAACGGCGAGCAACAGGATGCCGTGGCCTCGCCCGGCCAGGCACCCGCCAGCGTGCGCGTCACCGTGCCAGGCAAACCGCAGCCGGTCGAAGTCAAGGTCGGACAGCGCATCGAACTGAATCCGGCGCAGATGACACCCGCCGAATAAAGACAGTCAAAATCTCACGTTGAAGCTAGTTAACATATTTGTTATTATCTACGCGTGAACTACACCGTCACTTATTACGACGATGCAGTCCAAGCGGCAATTATGGCCATGCCTGTGACCTTGCAAGCGCGCTATATTTGTTTGACGAAGCGGATGGCGATCTATGGTGCAAACCTCGGCAAACCTCATACCGAAGCCTTTGGAGGTGGGTTGTTCGAGTTGCGACTAAAGGTGGCGGAAGGTATCGCACGCGTGTTCTATTGCACGATGCTGGACCAGAAAATTGTCATGCTGCATTGCTTCGTCAAGAAGTCGCAGAAGACCCCGCTGCATGAGCGCAGGATCGCAGAAAAAAGGATGAAGGAGATCAAACAATGAAAACAAAAATCATGACGCATGAACAGATGGTCGCCAGAATGCTGAAAAATCCCGCCGTTCAGGCCGAGCATGAACGTTTGAATAAAGAGGAATTTGCCATCCTGGACGAGATACTGGCTGCACGCCGTGCTGCGGGTTTGACTCAATCGCAAGTGGCGGAACGCATGGGAACCAAAGCCCCCGCCATTGCGCGCCTGGAAAGTGCGCTGGCATCCGGCAAACATTCACCCAGTTTGAGCACGCTGCGAAAATATGCTGCGGCATTGGGTAAACGTGTTGAAGTACATTTGGTCTAGCCGTGATACAGGCTGACATTTCAACGTTGAATCTTATCCATTTGCAATGATCGCGCGCACGATGCCGACCTATCACACACTTGGTTCAAGCAGAAACGGCCAGCGCGGCGGCGCGCTGCTAGTCATGCTCGTCATCCTGGTGATCGGCATCACCACCGCCTTCGTCACATCGTTGAGCGGAACAGCATTGCAAAACCAGCGTCATCGAACCACCGCAAATGCATTGGCTCTCGCCAAGGAAGCTTTAATAAGCTACGCAGTGAGCGACCCCAATCGCCCAGGCGAGTTGCCATGTCCAGACACGGATGATGATGGCTCTGCAGAGTCCAATTGCTCAGCAGCCGGAAATACACTTGTCGGTCGTCTTCCGTGGCGCACGCTGGATCTGCCCGACCCACGGGATTCATCAGGTGAGAGGCTATGGTATGTAGTATCAGATAGCTTCCATGCCAACGGCTCTACCGCTATCAACAGCGATACGAACGGAACCATCAGCATCAATGGCTCGACTGGATTTACAGCCGTGGTCATTGCACCGGGAGCTGCATTGTCCAGTCAAAACCGCCCTTCCTCCCCCAGCAATCTGAATGCTTCAGCGACTTATGACCATTATCTGGAAGATGTCACCCAGACTGCCTTCCAAACACAGTCACCCAACGATATACCGTCAGGCACATACACCTATAACGATCAACTGCTATCTCTCCGTCCAAAAGACTTAATGCCTCTGATTGAAAAACGCATCGCAGGTGAAGTTAAAGCATGCCTTGATCAATATGCACTAGCTTCAAGCAATTACTATCCATGGGCAGCCAGCGTAGCCGACACGTCAAACTATTATGGCGTCAAGGACAAGCGGTTTGGGCGCATCCCTGCAGCCAGACTGAACGTACTGACCAGCAACTCAAGCTACCTGAATTTCATGAGCAAGATTGATGCTGTACAGATCGCACTTAACACATACACCGCCAACAAGACCCAGACCAATCTGGATAACTTGAAGGATGTCGGCGATACTTTGAAAGAGGCAAGCCGCCCGAGTGGCTTTCCTGAGTCAGCTTATGATTACGCCCATACGGCGGGTTATCTTGCGGACCACTTGCCTTCAACACCGGCGGCTGTCAACGTATCCGACCTGAATGGCGTCCAGAGCAAATTAACAAGCAGCTACTCTGCAATGGGCAATGCCGATCTTATTGACGATTCCATGCAGGCGCACTGGACCTGCCCATTGCTTGCCTCCTCGGGCACATACTGGGATTCATGGAAAAATCAGGTCTTTTATCAAGTTTCCAGCAGTTTCGCCCCGGGCAGTTCATCTTCCTCCTGCGATGCCGGCACTTGCTTGACCATCAATGGTTCTGGCAACTATCGTGCAATCGTGGCAGTAGGACGGAAAATGCTAGCCAGCCAAGATCCGCGTGATGTGCAATTAACCAGCGACTATCTGGAAGGCGAGAATCAATTAAATAAATCTGGTTCGTCGCCCACACTCATATTTGAAACGTATCAGCCAAGCGACCCAAGATTTATCACCATCACGAATGATCTCGTAGTTGGCGCAACCGCACAGTGAAATTGCAATGAGCACAAATTTTCAATCCAAGAACACTAAACAACCATGTGGTTTCACCTTGGTCGAGATGGCCATGGTTCTAACCATTGTTGGCTTATTGCTGGCGGGATTACTTCCCATGATTTCAGGTCAAGTTGAACAGCGTCGCCTGAATGACACTCGACAGCAATTAAGCGAAATCCGTGATGCATTGATTGGATACGCAGTCATCAACGGCAGGCTCCCTTGCCCAGCCGCACCTGCAACGACAGTTGGCACCGAAAGTTTCGCAGCCGGACATAACGCTTCAGATGGGATTTGTTCCAACTTTTACAACGGCTACATCCCGGCAGCAACACTCGGCCTCAGTGGGATGAACGAAAATGGTTTGGTTGTAGATTCCTGGGACAATCCGATCCGATATGCAGTTACATTATGGAATCATGCGCTGACCAAAACTGACGGAATGAAGACTGTTGGGATATCGGGATTAAATCCGGGGTCATTCTCTTACCTTCTGGTCTGCTCGACATCAATAGGAATCGACACCTCTTCCCCGCCGAGTTGCGGCGCAACCGGCAAGTCCCTTACTCCAGAACCAGGCGTGCCTATAGTCATATTTTCCACAGGCAGTAATGGCATAAGCGCAACCAGCGGTGATGAACTGCATAACTTGTCCGGCACGAGGGTGTTTATCAGCCACGACCAAGCGCAAAATGGATATGACGACATCGTAATTTGGCTCTCGTCAAATACTTTGATCAATCGCATGGTTGCCGCAGGCAAACTCCCCTAAGCCCTGCGCCAGCTCGTCCCCTGCGCGGTATCTTCCAGCACGATCCCGGCTTCCAGCAATTCCTTGCGGATACGGTCCGCCTCGGCGAAGTCTTTCGCTTTCTTG
>Ga0210037_1000958_pt1 | contig 18919 bp, 21 predicted proteins | sample CryGey08umfilter_3_FD_185451 | JGI IMG/M metagenome (GOLD analysis project Ga0210037, IMG submission 185451) | Groundwater microbial communities from aquifer in Utah, USA - Crystal Geyser 4/9/14 0.8 um filter (SPAdes) (version 3) | ecosystem: Environmental > Aquatic > Deep subsurface >...
TTTGACCACAGGATCGGCTTCCGCAAATAAGTGACGAAGCTACATATAGGTTCACTCTCGTTACGGCCTGCAACTTTGCCCTTGGGAAACTTACAACCCATGATTACTCATACGCTGCTTCCCGGTGTTACTAAGGTATACGGATAACTCCTTTGGCGGGACTTTAACCCGCTAGATTAATTGCCGGTGACGGCATACGGTCAGGTCTTGTTTCGCGCATTTTGCCCCTCTACCTTAATTTAATTTCTCTGCATAAGGTGCTTGAATTTAACAGAATTGGCAATTATTTCGTGGAACAACTACTCCTATGAATCACATTCGAACTAACTGATGATCCGAGCAACCGGGGTCAAGTCTACCATCGCATCATTCTTTTACTTCCCCTCACAATTGCTTCCTATTCCTTCATGGTTTTATTGATAGAACAAGTATCAAATCTTCTGCACCTTGATATTCAGCGTTTGGATGCGGTAGGCGATCTGGCGCGGTGTCATGTTCAATAAGCGTGCCGCCTTGGCCTGAACCCAACCGGTTTGTTCAAGCGCGGCAATCACCCGCTCGCGCTCATCCATATCGGGATCATCATAGGTGGTTGTGGCAGCTCGCTTGGCCGGAGCGGCTTTGGGAACAGACGGGCCGTTGTATAATTTTTCTTCGATGCCGGTCAGACCGATGACCTGGGCATCGATACTGCCATCACTGCACATCACCGCCGCCCGCTCCAGACAGTTCTCCAGCTCACGCACATTGCCCGGCCAGTTGTAGCGCATCAGCACGCGCACGGCACTGTCGCTCAGCGAAAGCTTGCGCCCCTGCTGACGGGCGATTTTATCGACCAGATAGGCAGCCAGATCAGGAATATCTTCCACCCGCTCGTGCAGCGATGGCAGATTAATCGGCATCACATTGAGGCGGTAATAAAGATCCTCACGGAAGTCACCATCTTCGACTTCCTGCTCAAGATTTCTATTGGTGGCAGCAACCACACGTACATTGACCTTCAGGGTTTTGGTGCCGCCGACCCGCTCAAACTCACCTTCCTGCAAAACCCGTAATAACTTGGCCTGAAAAGCCGGCGTGATTTCACCAATTTCATCGAGGAAAATGGTGCCACCGTCGGCTTGTTCGAAGCGACCCTTGCGCTGGTTAATCGCCCCTGTAAAAGCACCCTTCTCATGACCGAACAACTCACTTTCAAGCAGATTATCCGGCAGAGCAGCGCAATTAAGTTTGATAAATGATTCACTGGAGCGCGGTGAATTATAATGAATGGCATTGGCGATCAGTTCTTTACCGGTACCGGACTCACCACGAATCAGCACCGTGGTATTCCACTTGGAAACCTGCTGCACCTGTTCAAATACGCGCCGCATCACTTCGGTATGCCCGACAATATTGTCGAAACTGTAACTGCCCTGCACCACCTGCCGCAACTGATCGCGCTCACTTTTCAGCGTCTGCTTCTCGTTGTCGACTTCCCATGAAAGACGAACGCTTTGCGCAATCAGGTTTGCCACCATCTTCAAAAAGCGAGCCCGCTCATGCAGCAGCATAACGCGGCCGGGCGCAGGCTGGGCGGCAATCACGCCGACCGGATCAAGGTTGCCGATAATGATCGGCTCAGCCAGAAACGGCAGTGTCGGATCGTAATAACCAAGGCGGTCGAGAAACTCCGGTTCCTGATCCAGTCTTTCGATGACCATCGCCTGCCCGTCTTCAAGAATCGTACCTAGAATTCCTTCTCCGGGTTGATAACTCACTTCAGCCACCACTTCCGGTGCCAGACCGTGTACGGCTTTAATTTTCAATTTATCACTGCGCTGATCACGCAATGTCACAATGCCGCGCTCCATACCGGCCTGATCATTGAGCACTTCAAGCACGGCTTTTAATGTCTCATGCAGATTCAATGAACGGGACAGCACACAACTGACCTGAAACAGTGCTTCAAGTTCAGCTTCAATCAGCGAGTTGCGATCAATAAATCCGGGGCCATCATTCATATGTGACTTATCCATGATCAGGCTCCTTGTTCATATCTGTGAGTGGAAACTGTAAGCGAACACACAAACCACCGAGTTTACTGCTCTCAACCCAGATTAACCCTCCATGTTCCGAGACCACATTGCGGCAGTTCAACAAACCCATGCCGATTGCACCCTCATCTTTCCGGGTACTGAAAAAGGGTTCAAAAACATAACTTTTCAGATTCTCCGCTATGCCGGGACCATTATCACAAATATGTATTTTAATCATTCCATCACACAATTCGGTGCGCAGCATCAGCTCCCGATGAATATCGTTGTTCACACTGTTCATGGCAGCAAGCGAATTATCAATCAGTTGTTTGAGCACCCCGCGTAACTTCCACGGTTGCCCCTGCAAAGTCGGCAGATTTTTATCCGGTCGAAAATCAACCACCACGGCCATCTGGCGAATACGTTCCGCCGAAATCGACAGCACATCATGAAACATCGCGTTAAAATCGATACTTTCTCTGACTTCCTGTGGTTCAACCGGCTTACTCGCCTCTAGAAATTTCACTGTTTCATGCCCTGATGCCAGCGCCTGATCCAGAGCCTCCACCATCGACATCGAAGCGCCACCACGATCTTCACGGTGCTTTAGCATATGCACCACAGCCCCCATAACATTCAGCGGCCCCTGCAGCTGGAAAGCAGCCCCTGAAAGTACTTCACGGATACTCTGCGTCAGCTCCTGTCTGGCCAGCATCGCACGCATGGCGTTGATCTGAATCGCACTCTGTTGCGATTTGAAATCGGTGATATCAGTCGCAACGAGCAACAGATAATCCTCATTACGACGCTCAAAAAATGATTCTGCTCGCTCATCGGACTCCTTGAAATAGGTGCCAGAACACGAATACCAGCGCGTCCGTTTGCCTCGCCCCATCTCAAAACATACTTCAACAGCCGTGAAATTCCGCCGTGCAGCAGGCTTATCAGTCGGTATTTTTTTAACCTTATCAAGAACCAGCTGGGCAGGCTCCAGAGGGCCACCCTGAACGCGGCCCTGACTGCGATAATCAGCCAGCAACGTTTTATACTCAAGATTATCCAGTACCACCTGACCCTCAGCATTGAGCACAGCGATGGCCATGGGTGCTAAATTGATAACCGATTCGATTAATGTTTTTTGATTGCGAACATGCTGTTCAAGACGGTGCAGATCGGTCACGTCGCGATGCATGCCGAGAAAATGGGTCACTTCACCGTTCTCATCAGTCACCGGCGCAATGGTTACATCAGCCAGATAACGCGTACCATCTTTACGCCGGTTCACCAGCACACCGGACCATGTTTTTTTCTCTTTCAAGCGACTCCACAGTGACTGATAAACGAGTGCAGGGGTTACTTTATCCGACAGCATGGATTCATTTTTTCCGACAACTTCATCCTCTGAGTAACCGGTAACGCGGGAAAAAGCTGCATTGGCATAAATAATGTTCGCCTTCAAATCAGTAATTGAAGTCGCTATTGTCGACTGTTCGACAACCTGAAAGTAGAGGCCACTGGGCAATCCGTTATTTTCCATGCCTTATTCTCCGCAAGATCCATACCTGAGACGAACCAGAGTAAATTTGTTGTCATTACATACATATTGAGCATCAGTCATTGTCGCATTTACTACAACACACACCAAACAGCCCTTGCCATTGTCGTAAAACATACAGGTAACGGCGGTTGATGCATGTTTGGAATCTGCTCAGAAAATACATATTATCAAACATTCTTACACGTTCCTGCCGAACAATTCTGTCGTGGCATCGTTCCTGCATACATCTGACAAGTATGTATAACAAAGGAAGCATATCATGAGCGACTTATTGCTGGTCATTATCGGCACTGCCCTGGTCAACAACGTGGTACTGGTCAAATTCCTTGGCCTGTGTCCGTTCATGGGTGTGTCGAACAAACTGGAAACCGCTATCAGCATGGGCTTTGCCACAACATTTGTGCTGACGCTGGCTGCTATCTCCAGCTGGACACTGGAAACCTTTGTACTTGAACCGTTCGATCTGACTTATCTTCGCATCATTTCTTTCATTCTGGTGATCGCTGCCGTGGTTCAGTTCACCGAAATGTTCATCAAGAAAACAAGTCCGTCTCTCTACCAGTTACTGGGCATTTTCCTGCCGCTGATTACCACCAATTGCGCCGTGCTCGGCGTGGCTTTGCTCAGTGTGCAGGAGAAAAGCGGCTTCTTTGACAGTGCCGTATACGGTTTCGGCTCTTCGGTCGGCTTCACACTGGTGATGGTGTTGTTTGCCGGATTACGTGAGCGCCTGGCGCTGGCTGATGTTCCGCGCAGCTTCGCCGGTGCACCCATCGGTTTTATTGTGGCATCCATTCTGTCCCTGGCCTTTATGGGCTTCAGCGGACTGCCAAGCCATTAACAGGAATTCAGGAGGCTTATGATGATATCAGGCATTTTCACGTTGACCTTACTTGGAGGATCACTGGGGCTTTTTCTGGCTCTGGCAGCCCGCTATCTCAAGGTCGCCGCCGATCCGATTGTAGAAGACATTACCGCCATGCTACCCGGCTCAAACTGTGGCCAATGCGGTTTTGCCGGCTGCGGACAGGCAGCTGAGGCGGTTGCCACGGGTCAGGCCAAACTCGACATGTGCCCGCCCGGTGGAAAAAGCCTGATTGAAAGCCTGGCCAAACGACTTGGCGTAGACTGGGATTTCAGCCATGTCACAGCCAATGTGCCAAATGTCGCTTATGTGATGGAATCAACCTGTATCGGCTGCGCGCGCTGTTTCAAGGCATGCCCGACCGATGCCATTGTCGGTGCGCCCAAGCAGATCCATTCGGTCATCAACAGCGCTTGCAACGGCTGCCGACTGTGTATTGATGTCTGCCCGACCGAATGTCTGCAAATGGTAGAAGTTCAAACCACCCTGGAAAACTGGCGCTGGTATAAGCCTCAAGTGATTCAGGCACAGGCGGCCTGAGCATGAACAGCTACCCAATACGAGGAGGCGTACATCCGGACGAACGGAAGTTCACCTCAGAGATCACCATCCGCCGCGTACCGACGCCCAAAAGGCTGTATATTCCTTTGAAACAGCACATCGGCGCACCCGCCAAACCTTCCCGCGTACCCGGCGAGATTATTCTCAAAGGTGCTTTGCTGGCGCGGGCGCAGGGCAGCGTTTCCGCATCGATTCACTCACCTTGCTCAGGCTATGTTGAGGATATTATCGACTGGGCTGCCCCCCATCCATCGGGCTTACCGACCAAAACCATGGTGGTCGTGAACGATGGTAAAGAGATTCACGAGGATGCATCCGTACCGGTCAATCCCCTTTTCCTGCGGCCTGAAGTGATTGCGGAACGGGTTGGACAATCCGGTATTGTCGGTCTGGGTGGGGCGACCTTTCCATCGGCCGTCAAACTGACCCTCGGCCAGGGTCGTCTTACACCGATTCTGATCATCAATGGTTGTGAATGTGAACCTTACCTGACATGTGATGATCGCCTGATGCAGGAGCGCACCCTTGATGTGGTTGATGGCATTCGCATTCTGGCGCAAGCCCTGAACGGCTCGGAAACCATCATCGCCATCGAAAAAAACAAACCTGAAGCCATTCAGTTGATGCGTGAGGCCACCAAAAAAATCGGTAACATTAAAGTGATGCCTGTACCGACCCGCTACCCGATGGGCTCGGAAAAGCAATTGATCGAGCATATCACCGGACGACAGGTGCCAAGCGGTAAACTTTCAGCTGATATCGGCGTCATGCTGCATAATATTGCGACAGCTTACGCCGTAAATCGCGCCGTAAGAGAAGGCAAACCGCTGATCACGCGTATCATTACCGTGGCTGGCGAAGCTGTGGAGCAACCGGGTAACTATGAAGTTCCCATCGGCATGCTCATTTCTGACCTGCTTGATTTCTGTGGTCTGAAGGAACAACCGGCGCGCCTGATTATGGGTGGCCCGATGATGGGGCAAGCCATTCCGCATGCCAATATTCCGCTGACCAAGGGGTGTAACGGCATTCTGGCCTTAAGCGCCGCTGAGTTGTCACAGCGTAGTGAGCACCCGTGTATCCGCTGCGCATCCTGCGTCGATGCCTGCCCGATGGGACTTTCTCCCCTGAGCATGGCGTCCTTACTCAAACGCGACAAACTCGATGAGGCTGTCGATATCGGGCTGAAAGATTGCATCCTCTGTGGTGCCTGCTCATTTTCATGCCCGTCCGGCATCCCGCTGGTCCACTACTTCAATTATGGCAAAGGTGAAATTGTCAGTCGTGCCCAGCAGCAACGAAAAGATGATGAAATCAAACAGCTTATTCAGGAACGGCAAGTTCGCATGGTCAGACTTGAACAGGAGCGCGAGGAAGCCATGGCAAAACGCAAGGCGGAGATTGCTGCGCGTAAAGCAGCACAGGCACAACAAGAACATAGCACAAAAGCTGAGGCAGCCTGATGATTATCCCACCTTCCTCACCGCATATTGCGGGCCCGAACAATGTGCAGACCATCATGCTGTGGGTACTGCTGGCATTGTCTCCCGGCACCATGCTCGGCATCTATCAGTTTGGCTGGCCTGCACTGTTTCTGTTTCTGATTACGCTGGCATCCGCCGTGTTCTTTGAAGGCATCTGCCTGAAAATAGCTGGTAAACCGGTATTTCCCTACTGCATGGATTTCTCTGCCCTGCTCACCGGCTGGCTGCTGGCCATGACGCTGCCACCATGGGCACCGTGGTGGATCGGTGTGCTGGGAAGTTTCTGCGCCATCGTCATCGGCAAACAGATATTCGGCGGTATCGGTCAGAACCTTTTCAATCCGGCGATGCTGGCACGAACCATTCTGCTGGTTTCCTTTCCGCTTGAAATGACGACATGGATCGCACCGCGCCCCTTCGGCACGCCACAGAGTGTTGATGCTGAAACCGGATGGAATATTACCCTCAACGGCATTCCTAATCTGGACGGGGTAAGCAGTGCCTCCGTGCTCGGGCATGTACGCACTGAACTCGGCATGGGTGTCCAGTTACCAGATATTCTGGCTACCATGTACAACCCGCTGGCCTCGGCTCTGGGCACAGTCAGCGGCTCTCTGGGTGAAACCTCGGCGCTGCTGTTCCTGCTCGGGGGCACGTTTCTGATCGTTAAAAAAATCATCACCTGGCATATTCCCGTGGCCATGCTCGGAACGGTTGCCGTGCTGGCCAGCGTATTTCATTTCATTGACCCGCTTCATTACGGTGGCCCATTGTTTCATCTGCTCAATGGCGGACTGATGCTCGGCGCTTTTTTCATCGCCACGGATCCGGTCACATCACCCGTATCCTCACTGGGCAAGTTCATTTTCGGTGCAGGATGCGGGCTACTGTTGTTCATTATCCGCAATTGGGGTGGTTATCCCGAAGGTATGGCCTTTGCAGTACTGTTGATGAATGCTGCAACACCGCTGATCGATCACTACATCAAGCCACGCATATACGGCTATCCCGATTCGGCCATCAGACGTTTTTTTCAGAAGATGAAGCGGGGATAAGGGCATGACAGGCGAATCAAACATCAAACAGAAAATGGCCTACCATCCGCTGCTGCTCGGCGGTATTGCGCTGATTGCCGGTACCCTGCTGGTGCTGGCCGATGCCGGCACACGCGATGAAATTGCTCAGCGGCAAGCCGAGGATTTACGCATTTCGCTCAGTCAGGTCGTCGGTGATGATATACACGACAATTCACTGCTGGCCGACACCATTGTCCTGCATCAGCCATTGCAATACTCCGACAGTGCCACTGGCATCACCGTCTACCGTGCACGCTTAAACGGCAAGGTGATTGCCGCAGCTTTCGAGGTGATCGGCATGGGTTACAGCGGGCCGATCCGCATTATCATGAGTGTCGGCAGCGATGGAAATATTATGGCCGTGCGAGTGATTGCACATGCAGAAACACCGGGGCTGGGCGATAAAATCGAAATCGAAAAAAGTAACTGGATCAAATACTTTTCCGGTCTCTCTTTGATCAATCGCAGCATCACACAATGGGCGGTAAAAAAAGATGGTGGAGAATTTGATCAGTTCAGTGGTGCCACCATCACACCGCGTGCTGTCGTACGCGCCGTGCACAACGGACTGGCCTATTTTAACGCAAACAAATCAACCATTCTCGATCTGGAGGAGTCTCATGACTGATTATCGACAGATTATGCGCGACGGCATCTGGGATAATAATGTCGTCACGGTGCAAATGCTGGCGCTGTGCCCGCTGCTGGCGGTCACCAGTACTGCCACCAATGGCCTGGGCATGGGTCTGGCAACCACCGCTGTGATGCTTAGTTCAAACCTGCTGATTTCACTGCTGCGTAATATCATCAGCAACGAAGTGCGAATCCCTGTTTTCATCCTGTTGATTGCCAGCATTGTGACACTGGTAGATATGAGCATGAACGCCTTCCTGCATGATTTGCATAAGGTGCTCGGTCTGTTTATACCGCTGATCGTAACCAATTGTTGTATTCTGGCGCGGGCTGAATCGTTCGCATCCAAGCAGAAACCACTTCCGGCAGTTGTCGATGGTTTAATGATGGGAGCCGGATTCACATTAATCCTTGTTGTTCTGGGCGGAGTTCGTGAAATCATCGGCAGTGGCACGCTGTTTTCGCACGCGGCACTGCTGCTTGGTAATGGCTTCTCATTCCTCGATATAACACTGCTGGAAAACTATCGTGGTTTTCTGCTGATGATTCTCCCCTCCGGCGGCTTTCTTGCGCTGGGCTTTTTGCTGGCGGGAAAACGCTGGCTCGATTTCAGAAAACAGGACCGGGATGAAGCCAGGGCTCGCGCCGATACAATCGCCAGCATTAATGCGATGAGTGATGAAGAATTCATGCAGGAAAGAGGTGTCGGATGAAAGTGAGTCTGGCGGTAGTCGAAAATGGCAAACAGATCTGGCAGAAGCTGGAGGTTCCTGAGAACACCACCGTTCAACAGGTAATTAAGATGTCCGGCATTCTGGAGCAGTTACACATCAACCTTGAAGAGCGTGAAGTCGGCATTCACGGTCGGCTCGTTGAACTGTCCAGCTCGTTGCGGGAGGGCGACCGCATTGAAATCTACCGCCCTATTACGGCCGATCCGGCTACCGTAAAACGACGTTCAATTCCAACGCCGCAGAGCTGACCGTGACAGTCACATTGTTTTCCACCCGAAGCATACAGGGAAACTTACATAACGCTTACCGGCGTTACATAAACATCGTTGTACAGCTCTGCAAAAGTTATGCAAAGGCTTGTTGAAAACGCACTTTACTCGTAAGCTGGTAGCCAGGCTGTTTCTGGCAATCGCTGCCAGTATGGCAACCAGCATGATGCAATGAACCTGTTCAGGGTTGAAGGAAACGGGCAAATGAAAAATATACTGAGTCAAAAGCTTGGACAGCGCATGTCGCTGACCCCCCAACTGGCACAAAGCCTCAAGATATTGGCTATGAACACCGTGGATCTTGATGCCTACATCGAGACCTGTCTGGAAGCGAATCCCTTGCTTGAAGTTGATGAGCGTTCCGTTGAAGCTGACCCATCAGAGCAGGAAACCAATGCCCATGACCTGGAAGCCAGCGATGAATGGCGCGAATCGGGCGATGACCGATGGGAATCGATGTACACACAATCGTCATCGAAAGAGCCGTCGGATATGCTGCATCAGCAATGGCAGGATGAACTGAGCATTTCACAGTCCCTGCACGAGCAGGTTAACCGTCAGCCCATGACGGATGAGATTCGTGCTGTAGCGCATGCCCTGATTGATATGCTCGATGATGATGGTTATTTACGCACCAGCCTTGATGAAGCGGCTTCCGATCTTGGTTGCGATGCCGATGCACTGCGACAGACGCTGTCCGGAGTCATCCACCAGCTTGACCCGCCGGGTATCGGTGCGCGTGATCTGACCGAATGCCTGCTGCTGCAACTTGATCAGGATAATGCTTGCGACATCCTGGCTCGCCAGATGTTGTTACACTCCACCGATGCGCTGTTGAAAAGTGATAAGGAACTGGCCGAGCTGCTGGATTGTGAAGCACCGGATATTGCGCAGGCCCGCGCCCGTCTGCGTCGACTCGACCCGTTTCCGGGCCACGGACTGCGTGGCGATGAAAATATCTATATCCAGCCTGAAATCATTTTCCGTCGCACAGCCAAAGGCGATATTCAGATCGAAGTTCCCGGTTACAACTGGCAGGGAGTTCGGCTCAACGATCAATGGACGAGTCGTAAATGGCAGGGTGCAGACCGCGAATTTATCGAAAATGCCACGCGTGAAGCCAAATGGCTGATCAACGCCCTCGATCAACGCTTTGAAACGCTGCAAAAAGTGGCAACTTATCTGGCCAAACGACAACGTGCATTCCTCAAATACGGCATGCTCGGTTTGAAACCGTTGACCCTGCAGGATGTCGCTCAGGGGGTAGGTCTCCACGAATCAACCATCTCACGTGTCACCAATGGTAAATTTGCTCAGACGCCACTGGGCTTGATTGAGATGAGAAGCTTTTTTTCTGCCGGTCTGCCCACCCGTGGTGGCGGTTTGATTTCAGTCTATCGGGTACAACTGAGAATCAAATCACTGGTTGCGGCTGAATCGGCTGAAGCGCCGATGTCAGATCAGGCACTTGCCGAGCATCTGTGTTCGGAAGGCATCGAAATTGCCCGCCGCACTGTAGCTAAATACAGAGAGTCCCTGGGTATTGCGCCAGCGCTGCAGCGCCTCAAATCGGCTGATGCCGAATAAACGGGTGCATCCATGACATAAAGTTTACTGAATTGGCAAAATGCACCTTGCTGAATCGGTAATACATCGCTACCTGAGGTGGCTGAATGCCTTTCAGACATCCTCAATAGCAAACAACACAAATAAAAAGGAGTTCAACAACATGAGTGTATTGGTAGGAAAAAAAGCCCCGGAATTCACCGCCGCCGCCGTATTGGCCGATGGCAGCATCAAAGAGGATTTCGCCCTTACAGATTTTCAAGGCAAGTATGTGGTGCTGTTCTTTTATCCGCTGGATTTCACCTTCGTCTGCCCATCCGAGCTGATCGCTTTCGATCATCGTATCAAAGCATTTGAGGAGCGCGGGGTACAGGTAATCGGTTGCTCAATCGATTCGCAGTTCACCCACGCTGCATGGCGTAACACCCCGGTCAACGAGGGCGGTATCGGTGCCGTGGCCTACCCGCTGGTGGCCGATGTGAAACATGAAATATGTCAGGCGTATGACGTCGAATTTGCCGATGCAGGCGTCGCCTTCCGTGGCTCGTTCCTGATCGACAAAGCGGGCAACGTGCGCCATCAGGTGGTCAACGATCTGCCACTGGGTCGTAGTGTTGATGAGATGCTGCGCATGGTCGATGCCCTGCAATTCACTGAAGAGCACGGCGAAGTCTGCCCTGCCGGTTGGAACAAGGGCGACAAAGGGATGGTTCCTAATGCCGATGGTGTCGCCTCATACCTGGCCGAAAACGCCGAGAACCTTTAAATATCTCAACACAAAATCCAAAGGGGCCGAATCATTGGCCCCTTTTTTATGCACGTTCATTCATTCAATCAGATATTTATTTCTCGAATATATATGGATTAAGGAATTGTCTTTGCCACAGGAAGTTACGATCCACTTCGCTTAATCGGGCCTCATTACCGGATCTCCCCTGCGGGCAAATATCATATGCAGGAGTAAGAGATAACATTTCTCCATCCCAGAATGCTGCGTGGTTACGCGCGTGATCATCGGTGTTGCCTGCAAATATGTTATGAAAACATCTCTCTAAGCGCCTTCTTAGGGCTTCTAAAGGTATGCCGAATAATTTCGGCTAATTTCTCATAACTGGCGTAGCGAGCCATGAGCTCATCCAGACCAAGCAGTGTGAGGGCTGACAGCATGCACTTTCTCTCCCAACCGTCTGCCGCAGCGATGCGATCAAAGCGTTCAACCAAAAGGACATCTTTATGCGAGACTTGTTGCAACTGCACATTGGCCACATCCAATTCAACTATTTTTGCCAGACGCATAGTAATAAATTCTGCTTTTACAACGCTGTACAAATCAGAACTGGCAGAGAATTTAGCAATATATTTTTTTATCGTCCGCCTCAATCAATGCTTTGGGTCTGGCACCACCAATGGAGCTTCCATGATGCAGAGCATAGATCCAACGCGGGCATCAGCGGCATGCCTTTTTCCACTCGCTCAGCTGCTTCTGACACTTCTTCCAGTGTCGCATTCATGGCGTGGCGAGGTTCATGATTTATCGAGGAAACCTGAAAATCCAAAGCTCCGATTCGATCTGAACCTGATTCCATTAGATAGGTTTTTAAGCACCTTTATGCTCTGGACTCATTCCTTGTCAAAACTATCCACAACAATTGCCCCCATGGATGCTGGCATGGTGATGACTATGATACGTTTCAAGGAAGTTACCGGATCGTCTAGCAGAGGCAGTTTATCCAGACACAGTAAAACCAAAGCAACCACTAACGCCGTTATAAAGTACGCGATCACAATACGAAAAATAAAAACGGATAAGCGCGACTTGATATCTTTCTGAAAGACACTTTGGTAGGTGAAAATACTCAGAAACAGCACCGAGAGCACGAACAACATCATCAAATTCGGGAAAGGTAATGTTTCTCCTAATCGCCAGGCCTCTTCAGAAAAGGAAATAGGCACGGCAAGCGCAAAAGCCCCCACAAACACCTGACTCGCATCTTCCATATTAAAGTTGAATTTCATGCCATCACCCCTTATATGTCTATTTATATAGACAAAGTAACCGTCAAGACATGCCAATATCAAAGCATGAAACTCGCAAGGAACTGAGCCACCAGATTAATTGCCGCTAACGGTGTGTTAATTGCCCCACAAAACATCATTGTATGTGCGTTCTCGTACAGACCACTTCCACTCACCTCACTTAGCCTCCAATCAATTCAAAGTTCAAGATAAACCTTCTTGAAAATCCATGATTTAACAACAAACAGGAGTACAAGCAATGAAATCTAAATATTCAGCAACGCTACTGGCAGTCGTAGCGGCAATGATGGTGACCAGCTTGCCGGTGCTGGCGTCCAATATGGATGACAGCATCGAAACATCCGCCAGACAGTCACATGTGTTCAAGACCTACCTTAAAAGCGATGACATTAAAGTCGAAGCAGAAGATGGCACCGTCACCTTGACGGGAACCGTTGAGGAAGCATCCCATAAATCATTGGCCGAGGACACCGTGGCCGGTCTGTCTGGCGTCAAGAGCGTGGACAACAAGCTGGCAATCAAGGCAGATCAGCCCACCGAGTACTCGGATGCCTGGCTCATGACGAAAGTGAAAACCACCCTCTTGTTCCACCGTAACGTGAGCGCCATGACGGAAGTATCCGCCAAAGAAGGCGTTGTCACCCTGCAAGGCAAAGCCTCCAGTCAGGCAGAAAAGAGCCTGACCACCGAATACGCACTGGATATCGAGGGAGTCAAGAAGGTCAACAATGAGATGAGCGTGTCCGATTTGCCAAAAAATAAAGCAACGCTGGGCGAAAAGATCGATGACGCCTCCATCACTGCCGAGGTAAAAATGGTGTTGCTGAGCCATCGCTCAACCAGTGCCGTTCACACCAGGGTCGAGACTAAAAATGGTGTGGTCACATTGAGTGGAAAAGCCAAAAACGCCGCCGAAATCGACCTGGTCACAAAATATGTCAATGACATCAATGGCGTGCACGACGTAAAAAACCAGATGAGCATCGAACAATCAAAATAGACTGATACAGCAAAAAAAGGAGGGGATAAAACCCCTCCTTTCTATTTTTAAACACCTGTTTCCTTAACGCGGTAAAATATTATCGCCTTTACCTGCATCTGCAGGTGCATCATCGCTATTGATCAGCACAGTGATTGCACCACGCAGGGCTGCACTCATGGTGTGATCTACAATGGCGTTAGCAGTTGCCTTGTCTGCCGGAGATACGATATCCATAGCAGCTGCAGAGGCGACGGGAAGTCCATAAGTCTGCATGTCATAAAGCACATTCTTCGGACTGCCATTGGCGTATACTCGATCCCAGATACCGGCAATCGGATGCGCTGCAATCGGCATGTTGATGTTGGCATTCACATAGAAAATACGAACACGCTCACCTGGCTTGGCATGCAGAATGGTTCCGGAAGCCTTTGGATCATGGACAGGATCATAGTTGAATGGCTTGCCGTTGATCAGCGCATTGGTCCAGCCTTTGTTTTCCAGCAGATCAGCTACAGAGGTGCCTGCCGGGAAAAGCTGGGACTGAATCAGTACATATTCACGATCAGCCTTGGGGAAATCCTTAGTGAATTTCTTCGGGTCAACAATGATCAGGCCATACATGCCGCGAGCAATATGTTCTACCATGGCACTTGCGCCACAGTGATACATATAAGCACCGGCACGTTTGGCTTTGAAGACAAAATGTTTACTTTCGCCCGGTTTAACCGGTGCGAACTCCTCTAGCACATGTACTTCAGCGGCATGGAAGTCCATTGAGTGGGCATTCTTATTGCTCGCCGGATTGATCAGGGTGAAATCAACTTCGTCACCTTCGGTAACTCGAACGACTTTACCCGGAATTGCACCATCAAAGGTCCATGCAGGGTATTTGTCTCCGTTGTTGTTGATTACCACCTCATTTTCCATCGCCGTCATGGTTACTTTGACGGTATTAGCGTTTGCCTCTGGGGCAAATATGCCGGCAATCATGGCCACTGCTGCACATGAAAGCACATTTGTTTTCATCATATTCATAGACTCTCTCCTCCTTTCTCTCTCTATTTATCCGTGACTGAACACGGCTTTCACCCGCCTTGTTTGCATTTACACAAAACACGCAGGTATTTCACAAGATCATTGATCTCCTCATCGCTGAAAGTCGATCCCCAGGGAGGCATAAGCACGGATTTGCTGAGTGCACCGCCGCCCTCTTTGATTACCTTGAAAAGCTCTTCATTGGAACGCGCGCTCATCGATTTAAAATCGGTATGATCGCGCGGCTGCACTGACATATCGCGTATATTCAGCCCCATGCCATTTCCCTGCATGCCGTGACACTGCACGCAATAAGTATTGTAGTTATCCGTGGCACTCTCCTTCGCCAGTAGCGGTGCCGAGAAAACAAACAGGCTGGCCAGCAGGCTCAGGCAGACTCGATTATTTCTCATCCCAATCCTCCTTCGACAGATCCAGCATATAGTTCACCAGATTCCTGATGTTGCCCTCTTGCAAATCTCTCTTCGGCATCAGGGTTTTCGGGTCCCAGGCTTGAGGGTTAGCAATAAAGCTGCTCATATATTCCGGCGTAAGCCGACGAGCGGCCGTATAGACTTCAGGGCCTGAAAGACCACCGTAGCCGGGTTCAATCTGGTGACATCCCAAACAGCCGTAAAACTTATCAAAGGACATTTCACCCAACGATGCCCCGGCAGGAACAAATGCTGCCCCGGCAATCAATTCGCTGTTCGCCTTCAACTGCATCAGTGCCTCAGCTACGCTTTCAGCACTGCTTTTATCCAGAATAATATGAGGTTTCAGGGTTGAAAGATCGATCTCATCACGCTTCTCACCCGGCTTGATATGGTCTCGATAAAAGATACCGGCAGGACGAATCCGCTTGGGATTTTGCAACCACTGTACCAACCATGCTTTACGGTATTTATTACCCGCATAAAAGAAATCCGGACCCTGCCTGGCCTTGAATTGAGATAACGTCTGAGGTGCTGGCCCATACAGGGCATGACAGGAGGCACACTGCTCCTGTAAAATATTCATCCCTCCTGCTTGAGCAGGCGATACTCCGAACCCGATATTAAATAGTAAAAATACCAACAAGCGTTTCACCAATCCCCTCCTTTTACAGGAGATAGATGAATGACTTGCACACCCCATCCCCAAAAAAAATCGTTTATTGCGCAAACAAAACAATTATTTCAAATACATCTTTAGGTGGCAATTAAAGATATATTTAAAATACATGTCAAGGGTGCAATGAATGACACCTGATCTATAGATAGCGTTAGCATCCATGGCCGAACTCAGCCGATTACCAACTTACAACAGGAATTCCTTTGCTTACGAAAGGCGTTTTCGCTTCACTCACCGGGATGTTTGATGAGCAGTGCCATCACTTCTCGCCAGCCATTTTCAGCTTCGGGGGTGGCTTCGCGGAAGATGCGCGCAAACTGATCGCGCTGGGCGCTTGAGAGTTCATTTTCCAGTGTGCTGCCCCTGGCTGAGAGGGAGAGACGCTTGATTCTGCGGTCGGTGTCATCAGCGCATGTCTCGACATAGCCGCTCTCAATCAATCGGCGCAGCGGTTGATTGATGTACTGCTTGGTAGCGCCAAGCTTTTGCAGCAGTTCACTGACACTGCACTCTGGATTTCTGCCAACAAAGTAGAGGATACGGTGGTGTACCCGCGCCATGGAGAGCTCACTGAGGCGTTCATCCGGCTTGGCGATGAAGGCTTTGAAACCGAAATACATCGCCTCCAGCGCCATGTTGAGTTCTGATTCTCTGTCACTGCTTGGATTATTTAGGTCAGCCATGTTGACACAATAGAGTTGCGCTGCTTAGTGTTCAACAGGTCAATGAAGTTGACCTTTATGTGAAGCTAAAATATCGAGGGATGAGATGCATATAAACAGTGATGCAATGTGCTGGATGAATGGCGAGATCATGGCGGCAAGTGAGGCCTCGGTCTCGGTGTTTGATCACGGCCTGCTCTATGGCGACGGCGTCTTTGAAGGCATCCGCTTTTATCATGGCGCGCCCTTCCGCTTGCTGGCGCATCTGAAGCGGTTGCAGGATTCCGCCCGCGCTATCGCGCTGACGCTGCCTTTGGAGCTGGAGCTAATCGCCGAGGCGGTTGAGCAGACGATTCACGCCTTTCCTGAGGCGGATGGCTATCTACGGCTGGTGGTCACGCGCGGTGTCGGCACGTTGGGCATCAACCCTGAAAACTGTGCTGCGCCGACGATGTTCATCATCGCCGATCATCTCACCATGATCAGTCAGGAGAAGCGGCTACAGGGTGTAAAGACGATCATCGCAGCCACCCGTCGCCTGTCACCGGACGGACTCGACCCGCGCATCAAAAGCCTGAACTACCTCAACCATATCCTCGCCCGCATGGAGTCGAACCATGCCGGAGCCGATGAGGCGCTGCTGCTCAATGCGCAGGGTTTCGTGGCCGAGGGTACGGCTGACAACGTCTTCATCGTTCGCGATGATGTCCTGATCACGCCGCCTCTCTCCGACGGCGCGCTGGCGGGGATTACCCGTGCGACGGTAATGGAGGTTGCCACAACACTGGGAATCAAGGCGCGCGAGTTATCCGTGGCCCCCTACGACCTGTATACGGCGGATGAGTGCTTTCTCACCGGCACCGGTGCCGAGCTGATCCCTGTCTCCTCTATTGATGGCCGCACGGTGCCAGGTTGTCCGGGACCGGTTTTCGAGCAGATCGGCCTGGGCTTTCACGCACTGGTCGAACGCGAGTGCAGAGGCCGACAGGTATAACCAAAGTAAGAAACCACCTTTCCCCGGAAAATTACGATCTGCTTCGCTGTGTATAACTTGACTACCGCCTCTACCCACCCTAGAAAAGCATGGTACCTGAATTAAGCGGATTCAGGCAGAGGAAGCTGGTGGGGTTATGAGTCACATTCTAATGTTGATGCTTGCATGCATGCTGATACTGCATCCAACAGATACTGAAGCGGTAGACATGAAGTGTTTTGAAGCATTTCACAAATGTAACGTCGAGAACAAAGGCCAGTTTTCATACTGCATGGATAGAAAAAAAGCCTGTGAGGCCGGTCAAGCAGAAGTAACGAATACTGCACCTGCTCAGCCCGTAAACGAACACCCACCACTGCGGTGAACATAAACAGCCGGACGCAAACTCATGGGGCGACAGCCAATCCCATGACTTGCTTTGAGGCCTTCCACAAATGTAATGTTGAAAACAAAGGTCAATTTTCATTCTGTATGGACAGAAAAAAGGCATGCGAAGCAGGCGATATTACGGTTAAAAATACGACACAAGTCCAACCCGCTGCTGAGCAACAACCCGCCACACTGAAAACAGCCAGTGATGAGATAGCAGCGGATATAACAGCACAAGCCGTGCCGGCTAACGTCATTCGCAGTCAAACCAACGGCAACGCAAGCTGCTACACCATCAACATGAAAGAAAAAGCCTGCGAGGAGCAAACCGCGACCAGCTGCGCCACTTTATCCAATTCCTTTGCTGTCAAAGAAGATTGCGATGCATGCTTCACCCGCTACCGCCAACCGATGGACCAGCACATGTTGACCGTCTACATGACGGCCCAGAAGGTCAAAACCTGCAAGCCCTTTAAGCGCGACAGCAATCAATTGACGGTTTGTCAGCAATCAGTGGCAGAGCATGATGAGCGTGCAGCAACACTGACTTATCTGAATGCTCAGAAGGAGATCGACCACATAATTGCTGAAGCCAAAAGCAGTGGTATCCCCGGTTGCGGTAACTTTTCGCGCATCTATTGAGCAATCATTGAGCGGGCGCATGAACAAGGCACCCGAAAATCAGCAATCAACGATCTTCAGATTGAAAGGAAGACACACAATCACGCCCGTTTTGTTTAGCGAAATACATCGCAGCATCAGCATTTTTGATCAATGATTCTTGGTTATCAGCATCGTTTGGGTAAAAGGCTATACCGATGCTCGCAGAGCTATTGCCGACATTCCGCACCCTTAAAAGCATGTTTTTTATTTATGGAAATAGGTCGAAATAATACTATTAAAATGATGTTAAACTACTGATATATATGATATATTTACTGTTTCTCAGGAGGTGGTAAATGG
>Ga0210037_1000965_pt1 | contig 18830 bp, 17 predicted proteins | sample CryGey08umfilter_3_FD_185451 | JGI IMG/M metagenome (GOLD analysis project Ga0210037, IMG submission 185451) | Groundwater microbial communities from aquifer in Utah, USA - Crystal Geyser 4/9/14 0.8 um filter (SPAdes) (version 3) | ecosystem: Environmental > Aquatic > Deep subsurface >...
AGACTCTGGTACTCTCTCATTTGATTCTCCTAACTTTTAGTCAAGTCAGTAGAATCAGGCAGACCGTAGCGCACGGTCAAACCTTGTGAGTCCCCCGGCAAAGCCGGGGGATTACCTTACTTATTTACTTGAAATTTTTGACGGATCAAAAGTGATCTATGCCGCCGCTTGCCGTTTGGGCGCGGCACGTTTGCAGCGGGAAAATATCGTCTTCAAGCAAACCCCTTACGCGTTGGCGGTATAAACTTACATTACATTTTTTCAGGAGTGTTAAATCATGAGTACGGCTGAAGTTATGGAGCAGGCATTGAGCCTGAAATCTGCTGATCGCTATGCGCTGCTGGAGCTGTTGCATTCTAGCCTGGACAAGCCTGACCCTGAAATCAACCAGGTTTGGCATGAGGAAATCTTGCGACGGATAAAAGCTTTTAACGAAGGAAGGCTTGAAACGGTCTCGATGGAAGAAGCCTTCAGGGATTTATAGTGAAGCTGATTTTTTTACGCATTGCGCGCAATGAAATGGCGGAAATAAAACGCTATTACAATTTTCAGCAAAAAAGATTGGGGGATGCCTTTCAGCGTGAGGCACAGACCGCTGCCCAGCTGATACTGGCACGTCCACTTTCCTGGCAAATTGAAATTGAACCAACCCGGCGGTTCATCTTGAATCGTTTTCCCTACAAGATGGTATATCTGGTGCAGGCCGAGCAAGTCGTTATCGTTGCTGTCATGCATCAACATCGTCGCCCGGATTACTGGGTAGATCACCTTCCAAACCCATGACCACTTTCCTTCCCAAGCTATATCAGCAAGCGGTACTCGATAGCGTCGAGACTTATTTCCGCGCCTGTTTGCAATTAGGCGATGCCGACACCGCGTTTTACCAAACCACCCGCGAGTTGTGGGGCGAGGGCAGCAAGTATCAAGCCATCGCGGGGTTTTCATCGGACATGCCGTATTTCTGTCTGCGCGTTCCGACCGGCGGCGGTAAGACCTGGCTGGCGGCGAAGAGTGTGGCGCTGATCAACACACATTTATTGCGCTGCGAACACAGTGTCATTTTGTGGCTGGTGCCAAGCAAGGCGATACGCGAGCAGACCCTGAAAGCCTTGCGCAACCCGCAACATCCCTATCACGCCGCCTTGAAGGAAGCCGGGCCGCTGACGGTGCTGGCGCTGGAGGAGGCGAAAAATGTGACACGCGCCACGCTGGAGACCTCCACCACGGTGATTGTAGCGACGGTGCAGGCATTCCGCCGCGAGGATACCGAGTGGTTAAAAGTCTATCAATCGAGCGGTGCGCTGATGCATCACTTCGAGCATTTGACCTCGGAACAAGGTGCGGAACTATTACGCGACGGCGAGACTACGCCCTATTCGCTGGCGAATGTGCTGCGCCTGCGCCGCCCGTTTGTGATTGTAGATGAGGCGCACAACAACCGCACGCCGCTGTCATTCAAGACTTTTGCCGATTTTCGTCCGAGCGGCATTCTGGAACTGACCGCCACGCCGGATACCGAGCAAACGCCGAGCAATGTGCTACACAGTGTTTCCGCCGCCGAGTTGAAAGCGGAGCAGATGATTAAGCTACCAATCATGCTGGAGTCCGAACCGAACTGGCAGCAATGCCTAGCCGATGCGCTGGCACGGCGTAGCGAGTTACAAACACTGGCCGAGCAGGAAGCACGCTGCGGCGCACCTTATCTGCGTCCGCTGGTGTTGATACAGACAGAAAAGCGCCGACAAGGAGTCGAGACGCTGGATGTGGAACGGGTTAAACGTGAACTCGTCGAGAACCATCGCGCCCCCCCCGCAGAAATCATCATCGCCACTGGCGACGAAAGAGGACTGGGAAAAGTGGATGCGGACTATCTGCACGGCATTGCTGATGCGGCGTGTCCGGTCAAATTTGTTATCACCCAACAAGCCTTGGCGGAAGGCTGGGATTGCCCGTCTGCCTATATTTTGGTGAGTATGGCCGAGCTGCATTCGGCCACTTCGGTGGAACAATTGTTGGGGCGCGTATTGCGCCAACCGGATGCACAGCGGCGTACCAGTCAGGCACTGAACCAGTCTTATGCGTTTGTGGTATCGCGCAATTTTGCCGAGACCGCATCCGCCTTGCGTGACCGGCTGGTACAGGGCGCGGGCTTTGATCGCCACGCGGCAGCGGAATTCGTGCAGGCGGTGAAACAACAGCAAAGACCGCTCGATCTTGAAGGCAACGCGGGAAGTATCGTGATGCATCCGGTGGTGATTTCGTTAACGGAAAAGCCGGATGTAAAAAGCCTCCCCAAAGCACTGCGCAGCAAAATTAGCTGGGATGACAAGGCGCAAGCACTGACCATTTCACAGCCGTTGAGCGAGGCCGAACAGCTAAGCGTCGAGCAATCGGTGCAAAGCGAACCCGCCAGGGTTGCCATCGGGCAGGCAGCCGTGACCAGTCGCACCACGGCGGTGGAATTTTTCTATACACCCGCCGAGTTGGGTACACGCTTTGCCGTGCCGCAAATGGCGCTGTTCATGCAGGGCGAACTGACGCTGTTCGATGATGCGGAAGTTCTTGATTATCCTTGGGATTTATCCTGTTATGACGCAGCGCCCACTTTGCCGGATATGTCTGAACTGAATGCCGCGCTCAAGGTATCCGAAGGCGGCGAGATAGATGTGGATGATGCGGGCAGGATGACCGCGCGCTTTATCGCCGATATGCAGCGGAATTTGGGACTGGCGTATCGCTCGGACAATTGGGATGCGGTGAAATTGGCGGCGTGGCTGTGCCGCAATCTGCCGGAGCCCTCCATCACGCACGCCAGCAAACAAGCGTTCGTCGCGCACTGGATCAGCGCACTCTTCGCCCGTCCCGGCCACGATCTGGGGCGCGCCAACCGGCAAAAATTCCTGATCCGCAACCTGCTGGAACGCCGCATAAAAGAGCTGCGCAGCGCAGCCGTCAAACAGGCTTATCAGCAAACCTTGTTTGGCGCAGAGCATCAAAACCGCGTGGTAGTAGATGAACGCCATTGCTTCGAATATCACCCGCAAGGCTATGCCCCCAGCCGCGACTACGATGGTCGCTTCGGTCAGTTTACTTTCCAGAAACACTATTACGGGCGCATCGGCGATTTCGATAGCGGCGAGGAATTCGCCTGCGCGTGCTGGCTGGACACCCAGGCACAAAAAGGACGCATCAGTTTCTGGGTGCGCAATCTGGTGCGCAAGGAAGGCTGCTCGTTCTTTTTGCAAAAGGCCGATGGGCGCTTCTACCCCGATTTTTTATGCCAGTTGCCGGATGGCACGGTACTCGTCGTCGAATATAAAGGCGCGGATCGCTGGAAAGAAGCCGAGGATGACCGCCTGATCGGTGGCTTATGGGCTGAATTGTCCGGCGGGCGCTGCCGGTTTGTGATGATAAAAGACAAGCAGTGGCAAGGAATTGAGGCCATGCTATGAGGGATATTCCCGCGATCAAACAAGCCCTGCGCAAGAACATCCTCTCTGTTCGCGAGCGGTTGTTGGCGGATGTTCGCAGTGCCTGTGACGCGGCGGTTACCGAACGCCTGTTGCAATTGCCAGAATATAAACAAGCCACAACGGTGCTGGGCTATATGAACTTCGGCAGCGAATATGCCTGCGAGTTGTGGGTGGCGCAGGCGTTAATTGAGGGCAAAAGGCTGGTTTTGCCCAAGGTGAACCGCCATACCAATCACCTCGATTTGTATCGGGTGGACGACTTGGAAAACCAACTGGAGTCGGGCTTGTGGGGGATACGCGAGCCAATCGTCGAACGCTGTGAGCAGCTAAATGACATAAATGAGGTAGAATTCGCGCTATTGCCCGGCGTGGCATTTTGCCGGGAGGGTGCGCGGCTGGGCTATGGCGGCGGTTTTTACGACAAGTTGCTGGCGAATGTGTCACCGCGCACCGCGCGGGTCGCCGCCGCTTATACGCTGCAGCTTGTGGCACAGCTGCCGCAGGAAGCGACCGATGTAAAGGTGGGCTGGATTGTTACCGAAGAAGAAACAATCAACTGTTTAACCAGTAGAAATTCCTGAAGTTCCGTCAGGCTGGCACAAACCGGAATCCAGTTGATTAAAAATCGGGGTTTTGGCCTACGTTCGGAACGATGGAATAGACGTAATTTCCAAGCAGAATAACTTTAAGTGAGAGAGTGGAAGATGGCAAATTTACCTGATAACGACCCGCAGGAAACGCAAGAGTGGCTGGATGCGCTCGAGTCTGTTCTTAAAAATGAAGGCGCGGAACGCGCCCATTTTCTGCTGGGACAACTGATAGATAAAGCCCGCAATTCGGGCGCGGGCGTACCGTTCAGCGCGACCACACCGTATTGCAACACCATCGCCGTGGCGGACGAGGAACGTTCCAGCGGCAACCACGAAATCGAGCACCGCATCCGCGCCATGACCCGTTGGAACGCGATGGCGCTGATTTTGAATGCCAATCATGACTCTTCCGAACTAGGCGGACATATCGCCAGTTTTGCTTCGGCGGCGACTTTGTACGACGTGGCTTTCAACCATTTCTTCCACGGCAAGACCGACACGCACGGCGGCGATCTGGTGTATTTTCAGGGTCACTCGTCCCCCGGCGTTTACGCGCGCGCCTTCCTCGAAGGCCGCATCAGCGAAGCAACCATGTACAAATTCCGTCAGGAAACGGCGGGCGGCGGTTTATCCTCCTACCCGCACCCCTGGCTGATGCCGGATTTCTGGCAGTTCCCCACCGTTTCGATGGGACTGGGTCCGTTGATGGCGATTTATCAGGCGCGCTTCCTGCGCTATATGGAACATCGCGGCATGGTCAAGACCGAAGGCCGCAAGGTCTGGGCTTATCTGGGTGACGGTGAAACGGACGAGCCGGAATCACTGGGCGCGGTTTCGATGGCCGGACGCGAAAAACTGGACAACCTGATTTTCGTCATCAACTGCAATCTGCAACGTCTGGACGGCCCAGTGCGCGGCAACGGCAAAATTATCCAGGAACTGGAAGGCGTGTTCCGTGGCGCGGGCTGGAATGTCATCAAGGTGGTGTGGGGCGGCCAGTGGGATCGTCTGCTCGCCAAAGACAAGAACGGCTTGCTGCAACAACGTATGCAGGAAGTGGTGGACGGCGAATATCAGACCTATAAATCCCGTGATGGCACCTATGTGCGCGAACACTTCTTCGGCAAATATCCCGAGTTGCTGGAAATGGTAGCCGATATGTCCGACCACGAAATCTGGCGCCTCAATCGCGGCGGACATGATCCGCACAAGGTTTATGCGGCCTACGCGGCGGCCACCAAACACACCGGCCAGCCTACCGTCATTCTGGCAAAAACGGTCAAAGGCTACGGCATGGGCGAAGCGGGCGAAGCACAGAACATCACCCACCAGCAAAAGAAAATGGCCGGTCAAGTGTTGCTCCAGTTCAGAGACCGTTTCAACCTGCCGCTGAGCGATGAAGAAGTCGCCAGCCTGAAGTTCTACCGTCCTGCCGAAGGCAGTCAGGAAATGAAATATTTACAGGAACGAACCGCAGCGATGGGTTCGGTACCCGCGCGCAATCCGGCCAGCGAACCGCTGCAAATCCCGGAACTTGAAGCCTTCGCCGCCTTGCTGAAAAGCACCGAAGGCCGCGAAATCTCCACCACCATGGCGTTCGTGCGAATGCTGGGCATTCTGGTCAAGGACAAGAATATCGGCAAACAAGTCGTGCCTATCGTGCCGGACGAATCGCGTACCTTCGGCATGGAAGGCATGTTCCGCCAACTGGGTATTTTCTCGCAGGTGGGCCAGCTATACACCCCGCAGGATGCCGACCAGTTGATGTTCTACAAGGAAGACAAGACCGGCCAGATTTTGCAGGAAGGCATCAACGAGGCGGGCGCGATGTCCTCCTGGATCGCCGCTGCCACGGCCTACGCCAACCACGGCCGTGCCATGCTGCCGTTCTACGTTTACTACTCGATGTTCGGCTTCCAGCGCATCGGTGACCTGGCCTGGGCGGCGGGCGATATGCGCGCGCGCGGCTTTATGATCGGCGGGACGGCAGGACGCACCACACTGAACGGTGAAGGCTTGCAGCACGAAGACGGCCACAGCCATCTGATGTCGGCGACGATACCGAATTGCGTATCTTACGATCCGACCTTCGCCTACGAGCTGGCAGTCATCATCCATGACGGGATGCGCCGCATGTATGTGAACCAGGAAGACGTGTTCTATTACCTCACCGTGATGAACGAAAACTATGCCCATCCTGCCATGCCAGAAGGCGCAGAAGCCAATATAATCAAGGGGATGTATTTGTTCAGCGAAGCCGCAGGGGACGACAGCAAGCCTCGGGTTCAGTTGATGGGCAGCGGCACGATATTGCGCGAAGCGATTGCCGCTGGCGGCTTGCTGGCCAACGATTTCGGCGTGGCAGCGGACATATGGAGCGTGACCAGCTTTACCGAATTGCGCCGCGACGGCATTGATTGCGAACGCTGGAACACGCTGCATCCCGAAGATCAACCCCGCTTCAGCCATGTCGAGCAATGCATGGCCGACCGCGATGGTCCGGTGATCGCCGCAACCGATTACATGCGTTCCTTCGCCGACCAGATTCGCGGCTTTTTGCCCAAGAATTTCAAGGTGCTGGGCACGGATGGCTTCGGTCGTTCGGATACCCGCAAAAATTTGCGCCAGTTCTTTGAAGTGGATCGTTATTACATCGCCGTGACCGCGCTGAAAGCCCTGGCGGATGAAGGCACCCTGGATGCTTCCGAAGTCAGCCGTGCGATCAAGCTGTACAACATCAATCCAGAAAAAGCGAATCCGGTATCGGTTTAACCGTTTACGGTTTGGAGTTTAAAGTTAGGAGAGACAAGTGGCAGAAATCAAGCAGGTATTAGTGCCGGACATCGGCGATTACAAGGATGTCAGCGTCATCGAAGTGATGGTCAAAGTCGGCGACACCCTCAACGCGGAAGACACGCTGTTGACGCTGGAAACGGACAAGGCGGCGATGGATGTGCCCTCGCCCTACGCTGGCGTGGTCAAAGAGCTACACGTCGAAATCGGTGACAAAGTGTCGCAAGGTTCGCTGATTCTGGTCTTGGAGTGCGCAGAACAAATCCCCCCCATCCCCCCTTTTGCAAAGGGGGGGGCAAATACCGGCGAGCCAGTGGAATCCTTCGCGGCATCCCCCACTCTCCCTCTTGCAAAGGGGGGAGCAGATAGCGTTCCGGCAGCATCGTCTCCGGCAACAACCGCTCAAGCCACCGCCGCGCAACCACCCGTTGTCACCCCCCCCTTTGCAAAGGGGGGAGCAGAAGCGGCAGCATCAGCAGCCTCGCCTGCCACTGCCGTAACCCAAGTCGCTACTGCGCAACCACCCGTTGTCACCCCCCCCTTTGCAAAAGGGGGGCGGGGGGGGGATTTAGCGCATGCCAGCCCGGCGATCCGCCGCTTTGCGCGCGAATTGGGCGTGGACATTGCGCAGGTCAAGGGCAGCGGCGAAAAAGGCCGTGCAACCAAAGACGATGTGCAGAACTTCGTCAAGGCGGCGCTGGCACAGCCCAGCACAGCGGACAAACCAACTGGCGGTAACGGTTTGCAGGTGCTCGATATGCCGGTATTCGATTTCGCCAAGTTCGGTGCCATTGAAATCCAGCCGCTATCGCGCATCCAGAAGATTTCCGGCGCAAACCTGCACCGCAACTGGGTGACGATTCCGCATGTCACGCAATTCGATGAGGCCGACATCACTGACATGGAAGCCTTCCGCAAACAACTGGGCGCGGAATACGCCAAACAGAACATCAAGATTACCCCGCTGGCTTTCATGCTCAAGGCCGCCGCCGCCGCCTTGCAAGCCTTCCCGAAATTCAACGCTTCGCTGGATGGCGAAAATCTGATCCTCAAGCAATACATCAACATCGGCGTGGCGGTAGATACGCCGGATGGCCTGGTCGTGCCGGTACTGCGCGATGTGGACAAGAAGGGCATCGTGCAACTGGCCAAAGAACTAGGCGAAATCAGTGCAAAAGCCCGCGACAAGAAAATCACTGCCGCCGATATGCAGGGCGGCTGCTTCACCATTTCCAGCCTGGGCGGCATTGGTGGCACGGCGTTTACCCCCATCATCAACGCGCCTGAAGTGGCGATTCTGGGCGTGTCGCGTTCTTCCATGAAGCCGGTGTATCAGGACGGCCAGTTCGTGCCGCGCCTGATGCTGCCGCTGTCCGTTTCCTACGACCACCGCGTGATAGACGGTGCGGCGGCAGCGCGCTTCACCGCTTATCTGGCGAAAGTGCTGGCCGACTTGCGCCGTCTGGCCTTGTAGCATTGAAGCCCATCGGCATCCTCGGCGGCACGTTTGACCCGATTCATTACGGTCATTTGCGGCTTGCCGAGGAAATGCGCGAACTGGCGGGATTACAGCAGATTCGCTTCATCCCTGCGGGCAATCCTCCGCACCGGGAAATGCCGCAGGTCACCGCAAGTCAGCGCAGCGCGATGGTGCGACTGGCGATAGCCGATCAGCCCGCCTTTGTGCTGGATGAGCGCGAAGTAAAATGCAATAAAAAATGCTTTACAATCAATACGTTAATAGAATTACGCGACGAGCTTGGCGATACTCAACCGCTGTGCCTGCTGATGGGCGGTGACGCTTTTTTGCAGTTGCACACCTGGCACCAATGGGAACAATTGCTCGATTTGGCGCACATCGTGGTAGGCTACCGACCGGGCTATACCCTGGAAGAACGCATCCACAGCGCACCCGCCAAATTGCGCGAACACTATTTACAACGCTTGTGTGCGGTGGATTATTTATCGCGCCATGCCGCTGGCGGAATCGCCGAACTGGCGATACCCAAACTGGAAATTTCTGCCACGATGATCCGCAACCGTGTGGCGGAAAATCGCACCATCCGCTATCTTCTGCCCGTTACTGTGGCTAATTACATTTATCAACACCATTTATATACCCCATGCTAAATCTCGAAGAAAAAATCCTGGCCATTGTCTCTGCACTGGAAGACATCAAGGCAACCGACATCACCATCATTGATACCAGCAAGCGCAGCACGCTGTTTGATCGCATGGTTATCGCCAGCGCCAATTCCACCCGCCAAACCCGTGCGATTGCCGACAATGTGTCGGTCAAACTCAAGGAACTGGGCGAAGAAGTCATGGGCCGCGAAGGCGACGAAAGTTCCGACTGGGTGCTGGTAGATCTGGGCGATGTGCTGGTCCATGTCATGCAACACGCCGCGCGCGAGTATTACAACCTCGAAGAGCTATGGAACCGGGCTGAAGCAGCGCGTCCAAAACTTGCCAAATTACCCGACGAAAAGTAATCCGGGGTGAAGTTTTTTATAGCGGCGCATTCATTCGCACAACCATGAAGCTGTTTATCGTCACCGTCGGACACAAAATGCCCGACTGGATTATTACGGGCTTCAACGAGTACGCCAAACGGATGCCGCGCGAGGCAAAAATTGAACTGCTGGAAATTAAGCCGGAACCGCGCACCACAGGCAAAAATACCCAGCAAATCATGGAGGCAGAAGCCCAGCGCATCCTGGCTGCACTGCCGCCAAATTGCCGACGTATCGCGCTGGATGAGCGCGGCGCACAGCCCACTACCAAACAGCTCGCGGCACAAATGCAAGACTGGATGGGCGAAGGGCGGGATGTGGCCTTTATCATCGGCGGCGCGGATGGCTTGCACGACACGGTAAAACAGTCCGCTCAGCAACTGATGGCGTTGTCCGCGCTCACCCTGCCCCATGCCTTTGTTCGGGTACTGCTCGCGGAACAGTTGTATCGAGCCTACAGCCTGCTGCACAATCACCCCTATCACAGAGAATAGCGAGAACGTCATGAGCCTCAAGCCAACACGCATCTACCTTGCCTCACAGAGTCCGCGCCGTCGCGAATTACTCAAACAAATCGGCATCAATTTTGAGTTGTTGTTGTTGCGTGCGAGTGCACGTCGCCAGATTGATGTAGATGAGACCCCTTTGCCCGGTGAATCTGCCGAGGTATTTGCGCGGCGCATCTGTCAGGAAAAGGCACAAGCCGGTTATGACACGCTGCGGTTGCGAAATTTACCTGCGCATCCGGTGCTGGCCGCCGACACCATCGTCACGCTGGATGGGCAAATTTTTGGCAAACCCGAGGATGCCGAACAGGCAGCCGCGATGCTGCGCCAACTTTCCGGGCGTGAACACCAGGTACTGAGTGCCGTCGCTATGGCGAGTGACAACCTTGTCGAAGTCAGACTTTCCCTTTCCACCGTGCGCTTCGCCGAACTCGGCGAAGCACGCATTCAACGCTATTTGCAAACTGGCGAATACCGTGACAAGGCGGGAAGCTATGCCATTCAAGGCCAGGCGGCAGCGTTTATCGAGCATCTCTCCGGCAGTTATTCAGGCGTGATGGGCTTGCCGCTGGCTGAAACGGTGCAACTGCTACAACGCTTTGATTGCCCCTCGCCCTAACGGGCATGGCAAAAATATCCTCACCGATAATGAAACTCGACATGCCCTTTTCCAACCTCCCAATTACCCCCTCGCAAGCGGGAAGAAAAGATTGGCCCCGACCCAGACGCATAACACCTTAATTACATAATAAAAATTCATGAGCGAAGAAATACTGATCAACGTCACCCCGCAGGAAACCCGTGTCGCGGTGATGCAATTGGGCGTGGTGCAAGACTTGCACATCGAGCGCAGCAGCCACCGTGGCATCGCGGGCAATGTTTATCTGGGCTGCGTCAAACGCGTATTGCCCGGAATGCAATCGGCGTTTATTGATATTGGCCTGGAACGCTCAGCCTTTTTGCATGTCGCCGACATCTGGGAAAACAGCAACAACGGCGATGAAGCCCGCCCCATCGAACGCCTCCTGTTTGAGGGTCAGGATTTGCTGGTGCAAGTCATCAAGGAACCCATAGGCACCAAAGGTGCACGCCTCACCACCCAGCTTAGTTTCGCCGGACGCTTGCTGGTATTTTTGCCCCAGGAAACCCATATCGGGGTATCGCAGCGTATTGAAGGCAGTGAACTGCGCGACACGTTGCGCGCGTCTTTGCAAGATAAGCTGCCCCCCGAACACAGGGGCGGCTACATCATCCGCACTGTTGCTGAAGCCTGCAATGAAGCTGACTTCTCCAATGATATAGCCTATCTCGACAAGCTCTGGAGCAACCTGCAAACCGCTGCAAAGACCGCCAGTTCCCCGCAGATGTTGTATCAGGAACTGGATATCAGCCTGCGTGTGTTGCGCGATTTTGTCGGCCAGGAAACCACCAAGATTCTGGTTGATTCACGCAGCACCCGCCAAAAAATGCAGGAATTTTCACACAACTATCATGCCGAAGCGACGGCCTTGATCGAGCACTATCCGGGAGTCCGCCCCCTGTTTGACCTGTTCAACATCGAGGAAGAAATCGAGCGCGCGCTTTCCAAACGCGTGGACCTCAAGTCCGGCGGTTATCTGATCATAGACCAGACCGAAGCAATGACGACCGTGGATGTCAACACGGGCGGATTTGTCGGTGCGCGCAATTTTGACGACACCATTTTCAAGACCAATCTGGAGGCCACGCAAGTCATCGCAAGGCAACTGCGGCTGCGCAATCTGGGCGGTATCATCATCTGTGACTTCATAGACATGGACAACCTGCAACACCGCGATGCGGTCATGGAAGCCTTCAAAAAAGCTCTGGCGCGCGACCATACCCGCATCAGCGTGAATAATTTTTCACCGTTGGGACTGATCGAAATGACCCGCAAGCGCACCCGCGAAAGCCTGGCGCATGTGTTGTGCGAACCCTGCCCGGTTTGCAAGGGGCGCGGCGAGCTTAAAACACCGCAGACCGTGTGTTACGAAATCCTGCGCGACATCGTCCGCGAGGCGCGCCAGTTCGATGCCAGCGAATACCGCATCCTGGCCGCGCAACAGGTGATTGATATGTTTCTGGAAGAAGAATCGCAATCGCTGGCACAACTTTCCGACTTTATCGGCAAACCCATCTCGATGCTGGTGGAGTCGCAATACAATCAAGAACAATACGATGTCATCCTGATGTAGGGTTGCCGCGTTAACCTCCCTGGTCTGCCTTGTTGACCCGCGTTACCCATGACGCGCCATAACTAAAAATACCCTCAGCCAAATACCCTCAGGGAGAAAATATGCTTAAGAAACAAATCGTCATTGTCATTACCGCCACCTTGCTCAGCGCGGTCACTTTTGCCGAACAAGCTGCGACCGAACATGAACACGCCGAACATCACGCTGCGCATCACGCGCACTGGGCATACGATGGCTCAAACGGCCCCGACCATTGGAGCGATCTGGATGCCAAGTTCGCCACTTGTTACACGGGGAGAAATCAATCCCCCATCAATCTGACCCATTTTACCGATGCCGAACTGTCACCCATCAAGTTTAATTACCAGGCGGGCGGGGACGAAGTCGTCAACAACGGTCACACCATTCAGGTCAACTACGCAGCGGGCAGCACCATGACGCTGGACAGTCAAACCTTTGAACTGAAACAGTTCCACGCCCATGCGCCCAGCGAGAACCAGATCAATGGCAAGTCGTTCCCGATGGAAGCGCATTTCGTCCACGCGGATGAACATGGCAACCTGGCCGTTATCGCGGTGATGTTTGAGGAAGGTGCCGCCAACGCAGAATTGGCAAAAGCCTGGCAAGCCATGCCGGAAGAAGAAGGTAAATCCGCCAAACTCAGCGAGAACGTACTCGGCACTGCCGTCATGCCGGAAAGCACGGCTTACTACCGTTTCAGCGGCTCACTGACCACGCCCCCATGTTCGGAAGGTGTCATCTGGCTGGTCATGAAGCAACCCGTAACGGCCTCAAAAGAACAAATCGAGAAGTTTGCTCATGCGATGCACCACCCCAACAACCGTCCGGTGCAACCCACTAACGCACGTCTGATTCTCGAATAAATTCTGACCGCAACAGGTCGGGGGAGCAGGAAGGTCGGGTTGGGCGTGAGCCGCAACCCGACACTTTAATCCGACTTCTCAATCAAAACAGCCTTGAGGCGACGTGTTCCAGCGCGCCTATCGGCACAATCACCGTAAGCTGGCAAAGGATGAACAGCAGCATCGGGGATAAATCCATGCTGCCCACCATCGGCACGATGCGCCGCAAAGGTTGCAGGAAGCGCTGGGTAACGGCATCCAACACCGAGGCAACGGGCGTATGCGGATTCGTCCACGACAATATCGCTTGCGCGAACACCGCCCCCATCAACAGATAAAGACTGATCTTGAGCAACTTGACTGCCGCCAGCAGTGCCAAACCCAGCAGCGGATAGCCATGAAACGGGTAGCCTTGCGCCCACAGCGAGCCGGTCAGATAGAGTATTTCCACCAGCCAGGCCAGCAACCAGGTCGCACTATCCAGCCCCCAGGCAGAGGGGATATAACGGCGCGCAGGCAACACGACGAAGTTGGTGAACACCATGACGAATTCACCCACCGGATTGTGCAAGGGCGCACGCAACCATTGCAGGTGAAAACGCAACAACAAGATCGCAGCGTATGGCTGCAAGACCGCATCGAACAAAAACAGCAGCGCTTCGTTAAGCATTATGCCCGCCCCAACTCATCGCCCATTTCGCGCGAACGCGCGGCGGCGGCAAACGCCGCCTGTACGATATGCTCGGTAACCTGATGCTCGGCCAGACTCAAAAGCGCGCGTTCGGTCGTGCCGTTCTTCGAGGTCACGCGGGCACGCAATACGGCAACCTCCTCGTCACTCGCCGCCGCCAGCTTGCTGCCGCCCAGAAAAGTCGCCACGCTCAGGCGGCGTGCTTCTTCATCCGTGAAGCCCAATTCAACGGCGGCTTGCTGCAAGGCTTCGATCATGTAAAACACGTAAGCCGGACCGCTGCCTGAAATGGCGGTGACGGCATCCAGCATCGCCTCGTCCTGCAACCACAGCGTTTCGCCCACCGCCGCCAAAATAGCTTGCGCCTGCTCGCGCTGCGCGCCACTCACGGCGGGCAAGGCATACAAACCAGTCATGCCGCTCTGAATCAGGGCAGGCGTATTGGGCATACAGCGCACCACCGACTGACTGCCCGACCATCGCGCCAGATCAACGGCGCGGATACCTGCGGCGATGGAAATCAGCAACTGCCTGCCAAGCAAAGGTGCTAACTGCTGTGCCACTTCGCGCAACTGCTGTGGCTTGACCGCGAACAGAATGACCTGGCTACCCGCCACGCCATCGGCCAGGCTATCCACCGCGCGTACTGCAAATTCATCTTGCAGGCGCGCGCGGTTTTCCGCGTTGATTTCCACTACGCTGATTTGTGATGCCGCAAAACCCTGCCCCAACAGCCCGCCGATCAGGGCCGTCGCCATGTTGCCACCGCCGATAAAACAAATATTCATACTATAACCTTTTGATTTTATTGTATAAAAAATAATCAGGGTAAGCCACACTCACCCCGCATCCAATCCCGGATTGTCCGCCTCACGCGGGTACAGCCGATTACCAAAAATCGCCGTCCCCACGCGCACCATGGTCGCGCCTTCGGCAATGGCGGCGACAAAATCGTGCGACATCCCCATGGACAGCGTATCCAGATGCAAGCCTTGCCGATTGAGCTGATCGCGCAGTTCGCGCAGCCTGGCAAAGGCGGCATGTTGCGCGGCGACATCGTCACTCGGTGCCGGTATCGCCATCAAACCGCGCAAGGTGACATGAGGCAATTGAACGATAGCCTGAGCCAAGGCGGCGACGGCCTCAGGCGCTACCCCGCTCTTGCTGGCTTCACCGCTGATATTGACCTGAAGACACAGTTGCAAGGCGGGTAGCTGCGCCGGACGCTGGTCGGATAAACGTTGCGCTGTCTTCAGTCTGTCCACGCTATGCACCCAGGCAAAATGCTCCGCAATACTGCGTGTTTTGTTAGTTTGGATGGGGCCGATGAAATGCCACTCGATGGCAAGATCAGCCAGCTCGGCAATCTTGCCCAACGCCTCCTGCACATAATTTTCGGCGAATCTGGTCTGTCCGGCCAAATGGGCCTCGCGTATCGCGTCAACCGGGAAGGTCTTGCTGACCGCCAACAGGCCAATCTCCTCCTCCGCTCGACCTGCCGAAGCAGCCGCTGACACTATTGCGGCGCGTACAGCTTGCAAGTTGGACGCTATTGTTGCCATAATCGCCTACTCATTTTTGCCCTTCACCCTATCTAACGGCCGTTAGCCGCCTCACCAAACCGGGAACATTATAATGGATATAACTGAACTGCTTGCCTTTGGTGTCAAGAACAAAGCCTCCGACCTGCATCTTTCCTCCGGCCTGCCACCGATGATACGGGTGCATGGCGATATGCGCCGTATCAATTTACCCGCCATGGAACACAAGGAAGTCCACGCCATGATTTATGACATCATGAACGATGGGCAGCGCAAGTTCTATGAAGAAAACAAGGAAGTAGATTTTTCCTTCGAGATTCCCAATCTGGCACGCTTCCGCGTCAATGCATTCAATCAGCAGCGTGGCGCGGCAGCGGTCATGCGTACCATTCCTTCCAAGGTATTCAGCCTGGAAGACCTGAAAACTCCGAAAATTTTTACCGACATCGCCAGCTTCCCGCGCGGACTGGTGCTGGTGACAGGTCCTACCGGTTCAGGTAAATCCACCACCCTGGCGGCGATGATCAACTACATCAACGAGAAAGACCAGGGCCATATCCTGACGGTGGAAGACCCCATAGAATTTGTACACGAAAGCAAGAAATCGCTGATTAACCAGCGCGAAGTCGGGCGCGATACGCTGTCCTTTAACAACGCGTTACGCTCTGCCTTGCGCGAAGATCCGGATGTCATTCTGATCGGTGAAATGCGCGACCTGGAAACGATCCGCCTGGCGATGACCGCCGCTGAAACCGGACATCTGGTATTCGGCACGCTGCACACCAGCTCGGCGGCGAAGACCATAGACCGTATCATTGACGTGTTCCCCGCCGATGAAAAGGAAATGGTACGCGCCATGTTGTCTGAATCCCTGCGCGCGGTGATTTCACAGGCACTGCTCAAAACCCGGGACGGCGCAGGCCGTGTCGCGGCGCATGAAATCATGATGTGCACCCCGGCAATACGCAATCTGATACGCGAGGCCAAAGTGCCGCAAATGTATTCCGCCATTCAGACCGGACAAGGCATGGGGATGCAGACGCTGGATCAATGTCTGACCAATCTGGTAAAAAGTAATACCATCAGTTCCGCAGAAGCACGCAGCAAGGCGATGAACAAGGACATTTTTCACGCATAACACGGTAGCCGCATAGCGCCTATACCCTTAACGAGTTCGTTGTCGCTTATACACCCCACCCCATTCAGGAGTAACACCATGGAAAGAGATCAGGCCACTGAGCTGATACACAACCTGTTGCGCGGTATGATCAGCAAGAAGGCATCCGACTTGTTCATCACCGCAGGCTTCCCGCCCGCCTTTAAGGTAGATGGCAAGATGACTCCGGTTTCCAATCAGCCACTTTCCCATCAGCACACCCAGGAACTGGCACGCAGCATCATGAATGACCGCCAGACCGCCGAGTTCGAGGCGACACACGAATGTAATTTTGCGATCAGCCCACACGGCATCGGGCGCTTCCGCGTCAATGTGTTCATGCAACAACAACATGTCGGCATGGTGATGCGTACCATCACCACCAAAATCCCCAATCTCGATGAACTGGGCATGCCTGCCACGCTCAAGGAAATTGTAATGACCAAGCGTGGCCTGGTGATTCTGGTCGGCGCAACGGGGTCGGGTAAATCCACCACGCTGGCGGCGATGCTCGGGCATCGCAACCAGAATAGTTATGGACATATCATCACCATCGAAGACCCGGTGGAATATGTACACGAACACGACCACTGCATCATCACCCACCGCGAAGTCGGCGTGGATACCGACTCTTGGGAAGCCGCCCTGAAAAACACCCTGCGTCAGGCACCCGATGTCATCCTGATAGGAGAAATCCGCGACCGTGAAACCATGGAGTATGCGGTCGCTTTTGCCGAAACCGGACACCTCTGCCTGGCTACCCTGCATGCCAACAGCGCCAACCAGGCGCTGGATCGCATCATCAACTTTTTCCCGGAAGAACGCCGCGAACAACTGCTGATGGATTTGTCACTCAATTTGAAGGCACTGATTTCGCAACGCCTGATTCCTAACAAAAATGGTATCGGACGCGCTGCGGCAATGGAAATTTTACTGAACTCCCCGCTTATCTCGGATCTTATCTTCAAAGGCGACGTACACGGCATCAAAACGGTCATGGCGGGCTCGCGCGAACTGGGTATGCAGACCTTCGATCAATCCTTATACGACCTGTTTGAAGCGGATGCCATCAGCTATGAGGAAGCGTTGAAGAACGCCGACTCGGTGAATGACCTGAGGCTAAAAATCAAACTGGACAGCAAACACTCCGTCAACCGTAACGTGATGAGCGGCGCATCACATCTACAGATGACTTGAGCGCGTGGCGCTGTGGTATGCGACAGATAAGTCGTTTAAAATCATAGAATTACATGCTGATTCCCCGGCCAAGCCCGATTATGGCGCAACCTGCAACGGTTGCGGAATATGTTGCGCCGCAAGTCCCTGCCCGGTTGCCTTTGCCTTCCTGTTTCAGTTCAAAGGCAAGTGTCGCGCATTGTTATGGCAGGAGGAAAGCCGCCGTTATGTGTGCGGGATGGTCGTTTATCCAGACCGTTATGTGCGCCTCATCCCGCCGAGGTGGCGGGAGGGCAGCGGGCAGTTTTTTGCCACGCGCATCGCGGCAGGTGCGGGATGTGACTTTGCCGCCGAAATTGACGACTTGCCCGAAGAACCCGCGTGACAGGATGCCTATCCGTCTGCGTTAGCGGTTGCTGCCTGAAACGATTTTGTATTCCAGCAGCCGGCATTCGATTGCGCCGTTGAACAGCGGGGTGCGTTTGGAGGGGGACAGGCGCATCTTCTTCAGAATCGCCCTGTCAGCGGTAAACAGATAAGCCGTCCAGCCACCGAATTTCTGCTTGAGCGCATCGCCCAGTTTGGGGTACAACGCCAGCAACTCGTCCAGTTCGCCCATGCGTTCACCGTAAGGCAGGTTAGCCACCAGCACGCCGTGGTCTGCCGGTGCTGCGATTTCCAGCACATTGGCCTGCTTGAGTTCCACGCATTCAGATAGCCCCGCTTCCTGCAAATTTCGCCGAGCCGTTTTCAGCGCGTCGCCGTACAAATCGCTGCCGTAGATTTCCAGTGGCGTGGGAGGTATCTGCGCAGCAATCGCCTGTGCGCGCAGAGCTTCCCACTTGGACGCATCAAAATTCAGCAATTTCTCGAAAGCAAAGTGGCGCGCAATGCCCGGCTGAATGTTCAGCGCCATTTGTACCGCCTCAATCAGAAACGTGCCGCTGCCGCACATCGGGTCGAGCAGCGGCGTACCCGGTGTCCAGCCGGACAGACGCAAGATGCCCGCTGCCAGATTTTCCCGGATCGGCGCGATATTGGTGTGCGTTCGCACGCCGCGCTTGAACAGCGGTTCGCCGGAGGTATCCAGATACAGCATCAGTTTCTCGTCTTCGATAAAGACATGGATGCGCACATCGGGGGTCAAAGTGTCCACGCTGGGGCGTTCGTTACAATGCGCGCGGAAACGGTCGCAAATCGCATCCTTGACCAGCAGGGTGATGAATTCCAGGCTCTTCAACGGGCAGCGTATCGCCGTGGTGTTCACGCGTAGGGTATGCGTGACATCGAACCAGCGCGGCCATTGCAGGTCGAA
>Ga0210037_1000981_pt1 | contig 18669 bp, 19 predicted proteins | sample CryGey08umfilter_3_FD_185451 | JGI IMG/M metagenome (GOLD analysis project Ga0210037, IMG submission 185451) | Groundwater microbial communities from aquifer in Utah, USA - Crystal Geyser 4/9/14 0.8 um filter (SPAdes) (version 3) | ecosystem: Environmental > Aquatic > Deep subsurface >...
TTACCAGCAGCAGCTTGCCGTCCATCATCCGTGCGTGCTTCAAAGCCCGCTCATCAATCTCATAGGTGAACAGATCACTCTTGAGATCGACCTTCACAATACGCCCCAGATGGGCTTCACACACCTCGCGGTAAAACTTGGCTCTGGCACCACCATCAGAGAGCTTGCGACCAGGTTTTTTCTTGCCCTCATCCTGATCATTGAGTTTGCCCACCCACTGGTCTGCCTGCTTCTTCAACTCGTCAATGCGTTTGTCACGCTTGGCACCGGCTTGCAGCGACACCTGTGGGTCATGCGCAATGATCAGGCGCAGCTTGTTCCAAGCGGCCTCACCCAAAATCTCTTCTTTGGCCGGCAAGCATTGCTCAGAGTGAAACGGTTCCAGCAGCTCAACAAAATCCCCGTAGCGCCTGCCTGGTACGGCCAGAATGAATTCAAGCTTGTTGCCCCCTGGCAAAGCAATCTCTTGCAGATCAGCCAGGTTCTCTGTGGACAGCAAACCCCGGTCAGCCACCGCAATAATGCGTTTGATGGGAAAGCGCGCCACAATCTTTTCGATGACCGCTTTGATGGTGGTCACTTCAGCTGTGTTGCCTTTGAACACCTCGTGATACAAAGGCAAGCCCTCAGCAGTCTGCACCACACCGAGCATGACTTGGCGCTCGACGACGCCCACTTTGGCCATACCATAGCGGCGCAAGTCCCCCTCCTGCTCAGACAAGCCCTCAGCCCGAATGGTGGTCATGTCGTAAAACACCATGGCCAGGTCTTGATCAACCAGGGGGCGAAGCAAACTGGCCATCACATCATCGACTTCGGTCTTGTGGTCAACCAGCGCGTCCATGGCGCGCAGCAGGTGCTGGTGGTCAATTGACTGCAGGGAAGTGCCTGGCAAAGCCACGGTTTCAAGCCAGCGCAGCACACCAAGTTTGGAGTCTGGGTCACACAGGCGGTTGAACACCATGACACGGATCAGGGTCTCAACATCAATGCTGTGGCGGGTGTGGCGAAATACCTTGCGTAGGCCATCAAAGCCCAAAGCGTTCCAGAGCTCTGTGAGCGTGTAGACATCACCAAAATCACGGGCGGCGTCAAAGCTCAAACTTGGTGGTGCCAAGGGAGCAGCGGGCACAGTTGGCGTTTGACCAGTGACGCGCTGCAAACCGGCGATCACTGAATTGAGTTCTGTGTTGAGTTGATCGAGCCGCCCCAGGTTGGCAACGGTGCGCTGCTTGGGTTTACCAGCAGCATCACGGTACGCCTCTACGAGCTGGACGTAGCGATTGGGGCCTCGACGGGTGAGTTTGATGAACACGCCACTACTGTATCACATGGCTTCACATACAAATTGTGACTAAAACCTATAATCGCGCCATTACAGGATTTGATTTTAAGCGGTGAAACCCGTTGATTTCATTGGGGTTCGGGACGACTGGAGGGTGATATCTGTCGAACCCCGGTACACCTGCATGAGGATAAAAATTAAGCTGCAAAAGCGATCAACTTAATGCAAAGAGATACACGAATTGCATGTTGTGTGACAAAAAATATAGGTGTGGATGTCGATCAAGTATTGGTGAGCGATGTTGATGGATTAATGAATAAAACTGAATGTATTTTCAGAAGAGATACATTGATCTTTGTTGGCGAAGTCTGCTAAAACTAAGGTTTTTAAAAAACATTTATAAATTAGATTATCTTACCCAAACAATTTTATTGCTATCGCCAAAAATCATTTCCCAGATCCTGTTTGCAATTTTAATAATGGGGGTGAAGGCTACTGCGATAATTAATGCCCATATTATAGTGATTAGATAATCAAATAATCCAGCCTTATTCCCGGAAAACTGATATTTTGACTCTCTGTTTATCGAGTGAATTTCTTCTAAGAGTGGGGAGGTTGATTGCTTTACAAGGTTGGTCTAATAATATTTTTTGTGATATTTAATTAAATCGGCGCCATCTCTTTCGAGTATTTTATTTAACTGATCTAGTGGGCATTCTGGTTTGTTGTAGCCCAAAAGAATTGAAAAGTCGTATTTAAAAACATCCTTTAATGTAAAATAATTAGCCTTTTCGGTAAAAAGAATTGCTGTTACATTTTGATCAACTTTAATTCCATTTCTATCTTTTCCTTTGTAACTCTCACTTATAGTACATCTGATTGGCGTGTAATGAAACAAACTAAAGTCATTTGAGTAAACTTGCCAAACTGGACTGAGTGCAATAAAAGCACCGGCTAACCAGAGAGCGCCAATAGTATTTATCCATGTAGAAACAAAAACTAGTGTGGTCATTGCATTCATTCTGCGTGCTCTAGACTCACCTCGGGTCATTTTTTCCGCACCGCAATTGAAACAAACGTTAGCTGATTCGTTCAGGGTAGAGCTGCAGTGAGGGCATATTATGCTTGCCATATTGTATTAAATAATATTTTATGAGATATGTGATTTAGAGTACGGGTACATTATTTTTTACCCTGTTGAAATTTTGATTATTTTATTTTCAATCAGTATTCCATTTTTTCAAAGTCAGCTGGTTATTAATGGAAAAATTGAAATAATTTTTTTAAAGTCATGAAAGTATACATTTAAAGATGATCGAAATGGTGTAGTTTGACTTTTCAAGTTTAACAAAAAACTACTTTCGAGCGTTGATGTAACTTAAGTCAAGCGAAGCGAGACGACCAATGACCTGGGGTCTCGGGGCAACGCCCTGAGCAGGGGGGCGATGACAAGGGTTTTGCTTCAGCAAAATCCGTGGGCACAAGCCCCTTACCCTGCACAGTGAGTCTCTGCTACTCGCACGCTGCTGGTGAATTGATTCGCCTGTCAGCGCGTCTGTCATTGCATTTTGGTTTGGCTGTCAATTTGCGTGTCGACTTGCCTGTCATTGTCGGTTGCTTGAAATTGATTCGCCTGTCAGAACGACTGTCACACATGTCTCGTCGCCTGTCGTGTCGCCTGTCGGGGTCCCTGTCGTGGTCGCTCGCGCAGCCGGGAGGGTCCAATGCAGATAAACACACGCCCAGGCCGGGCACTTCCACGCTGCTGATGAATTGATTCACCTGTCAACACGCCTGTCGTTGCATTTTGGCTCGCCTGTCGATTCGTCTGTCGTCGACTGTCTGAAATTGATTCGCCTGTCAGTGTGCCTGTCGTGCATGGTTGTGTTGCCTGTCGCGCCACCTGTCGAATCACAACTTGCGCCCTGTCGGTATGGGGATCATGCAAAGCATCAGCTCCGAAATCGACGCCATTCTCCGCGCAGAAATTGAACTCGCCCAAAAGGATGACCCAGCGCTGATCGTACGTTCTGCGTTCGCGGTCATTGAAGAATTTTTAAGTCATGGCATGTCGCTGGAACGCATCGCGGCTGCACTCCAAAAACATGACATCAAGATCACCAAGGGCCACCTTGTCCGACACCTCGGCATCTTGCGTGCTGAACGCGGACTACAGCCTCTAAGAAGAGGCAGAAAGCCCAGATCACCCAACGCATCAGCCCTGGCTGAACCAACTTCAGGCATTCAAAGTCAGCCGTTTGCAAACGTCAGGGTCCCAGGTGAACCGCCCGGCCCTGTCCCTGCTGCAGATGTTCAATCCGCTGCAACCAAAGCCACACCAATCGCTGTGAGCTCAGCCCCATTCCCGGACGACATCACCAGGCTCAAATTCATCGAAGTCAAAGGCGAGTTGCTCGACGTCACCAGGATGAACATCGATGACTACCTGACCGTGTCCAAAAGCATGCCTGACAACGCAAAAATCCCCGACGGCATGTTCGAAATCATTGCCGCAGAAAACAGGATACGAGGCATGTACGAACGCGCGCTACTCCAGTATGACGAAGCCATCGCCAAGTGGAAATCAAGCCAATAGCTTCTTGCATGAATTTAAACAACCCAAAGGATGGTCATGATCAAATCGTATTTTGTGGACGGTGACAAAGGTGGTGTGGGCAAAAGCTTCGTCTCCCGGTGCCTGGTGGACAGCTTCATCAACCATGAAGTCTCAGGCATGCCGAAGATTGACAAATTAATCGTCATTGACGCGGACCCGATGAACCCGGATGTCGTGTGTGACAACGGTTACAAAAATGAGGCCGTCAACAACATCCAAATCATTGGCCTGCAACGCCCGATCAAATCGGAAGACGACTGGCTGAATCTGGTCAATGAATTGGCTGAAACCCAGATCAATGAAACGGATGACATTCGCCTGATTTTCTCCTTGCCGTCTGCGGCCGGTCTTTACATCACGGAGTCAGTGCTAAGCCTGATGGCCTTGATGAATCCAACACCGATCTGGGTGATGGGCATTGATGCGTCGAGCACAAATCAGCTGGAGGCCCGCGTTGGCAAAAGCCCCATGTTTTACCAAAATGGGGTGGTGCTGATCAATCTGAAGCACGGGCCCGGCAAGTCTTTTGAATTCTGGGACAAATCAAGCATCAGGAAGACCCTGTTAAGTGGCGAGGACTATGCCTGGTCAGAGCTGGAGTTGCCGGCCATGATGCCGCGCGCGGCCGAGTTGATCGGCTCGATGCCTTTGCACACAGTGATCAACAAGGGCAATTTGCCCGGATCTGGCGTGGCCATCGGCACGCGCACGGTCGCTCAAACATACCGTGGCATTGCCGGACGCAAGCTTGCAGCCCTGGAGTCTTCAAGATGAGTGGTGCTGATGATGAAGACAAGCGCATCGGCAACGCTATTTCCGGAATCATCTCGCCTTTGCCCGCTGCGACGCTTGCCCGCCGCGCTGGCACCTTGATTGATGAACTGGCGGCCCGGCTCGCGCCCACTGGCCTGCCCTCTGATGTGCAAAACATCGTTGATGTGGCAGTCCGGGCGGGCATGGGCGAAAGTGATCCCAACTGGATCTGGCTCTTGCCCGTGTTATTGCGCCAGGTGCCTGCTGCAGCCATGCGCATTGAGTTTGAAGCGCTGTCGGGCGCGCTGGTCAAGCGCGCGCCAGGGCAGGGAAGGGAGCCCAGTCGTGATGATGAAAATCTTGAGTCGATTGTGTCGATGATGACGGCCATGCGAGGGGAACTGCAAAAGTTTCCGCGCCGTGTCGGTGAGACTTTGAAACCTGCGGTGACTGAGGCCGTGGTGGATGCTTTGGAGGCTGCGCCTGCCCGGGTCAAAGTTGACCTGGATGATGCCAGGCTGATTGCCACAGCGCGTGAGGCCTTCATATCGCTCTATGTGCTGGCGGCTGTTGGGCTGGGTGCTTTTTCAACCGTCGCCGCGTTCATTATTGGCTCAAAATTTGGTTGACGGAGGGCGCCATGCTCGAACTCCTGATGATGTGCGCACCTGCCGTCGATCCGGTCACCATGGCCGCTGTGGTGAAGCAGGAATCCGGCGGCCAGCCTTGGGTGCTCAACAACAACACGACCCGAAAATCAGTAACTTTTGCCTCAAAAGCTGCTGCCGTGGCCGCTGCGGTGTCCGCTGTCGGCCGCGGTGAAAGCGTCGATTTGGGCTTGGTGCAAATCAACAGCAAGAATTTGCCTGCGCTGGGACTGTCGGTTGAGCAAGTGTTCGACCCTTGCACCAACATCGCTGCCGGGGCAAATATTCTGGCTGCGGGCTATGAACGGTCCGGCTCGCTCGGCAGCGCCTTGAGCATTTACAACACCGGCCGGTCTGATTCGAAAATTGGTCATGCCTACGCCCAGAAAGTCTTTGACCAAGCCGGCGTGAAGGTGCCCGGTATACCTGGTGGCCAGCTGGCAAAACTGCCTGAGGTGTCATCGTTTGCAGCCAACCCTGCTCTGGTGCCAGTGCGGCTGGCGGTTACACCGTCACCATCTGCCGCCGGGCTTTCGCCCTTGAGGGCGGTTTTGCAGCCCGCAACTTGGCGCTGAACCGCCTTTGGGCATTGGCCACAATTTCTTTCTTGAGCTGGGATAAAACGGCTCTGCCATTGGCGCCTGTGAAGCCGAAGGCGTCACCCAGGTCGCTACCCGCCAAATTGTTCAGTTCGTCAATTTGATCGAGTTCACGGGAAAACGCGTCTTCAAATTGCAGACGTTTGTCGAGCTGATCGGCCACTTCATCCGGTGATTCAATTTCGTCTTGAATGTCGATCGTGCCTTCATCGTCCTCATCACCCGCCCCACCCAACCGCTTTCCACTGCCACCCAGGCTTTCCAGATTGTTGCCCCTGATTTTGTGCTTGAGCAGCTCAAACAGTGCGCCTTCGTGGCCGGGTTGAAAAATGTCCAGGTTCTTGCCTTCAAACTGCCTGTAGAGATAAAACATAATAATTTCCTGCTCAATATCACGTGCATCTTCACGCAGTTTGGAAGCCCACTTTTTCGACAATGATTCAAAGTGTTTGACATCCATTGAGTACCACCTTTCTGGATCAACAAATAACTACGCTGCGTGGGGTATTTGAAAGTTATTAGCTTTGATTAACTTGTCAATCTGCTTCTGCAACAACAGTGGCAATTCGGTCAAGTCATTCATACGTTTGAATCCTGAAATCAGCGCCTTGAGTGCAGCCTGGAGGGCTTTGACAGTAATCTTCCAGGTGCGAGCTTGGCCCAATTTTTGCCAGGTTCGACTTAGCAAGAATGCCTTTTGAAGCAGCCTTTGATACGCCTGATATTTTTTGACCGCAGCGACAAACGCCGAATCACTGTTGCATACCGTCTTCAGGGTTTGCAGATTTTTTAAATCATTTGTACTCGCTGTTTTGATAATGTCGTTGGCGACGTCTGCTACCTTCATTGCTATCCCTTGAAAATGTGTTGATGTCTGTAAATATACAGAGTGGCCACAATTTCACAAGCAGAATAAATAGCCAAAAATAAGGCAAGTGTCTGGCCAATATGGAGACATCTGACAGCAAGTAAAGAATCGAAATACCCAATCTACCTTGAAGGTCTTTGGACTCGGCACGCATTCAAAAATTAGGGACAACAGGGTGCTTGCAAGTGCTTGCGGATGGCCTGTATTCAGGCATGAAGACCCACCCCACCACATCAGGTCAAGAATTTCACCGCCGGTCTGACGATGCGCTTCGGCGAGCCCTGGGGACCGACATCCTTGCTGCGCTGGCCGATGATCAGGTAGTCGAGATCATGCTTAACCCGGCGGGTGACCTGTGGACCGATTCCCACACCAGCGGGATGCATTGCATTGGCACGATTGACCGTGTGCGTGCCATGTCCATTGTTGCCACGGTGGCAGCCATGCTGGGTACCACGGTCACACCGGACAACCCGATTCTGGAATGCGAATTGCCGCTGGATGGGTCGCGCTTCGAGGCCTTGATTCCGCCGGTTGTACCGGCACCCACGTTTGCTCTGAGAAAGAAGGCAAAACTGATCTTCAGCCTGGCGGACTATGTGCGCACGGGGGTGATGACTGAGCCGCAAGCCACATTGATCAAAGCCGCTGTTGCCGACAGAAAAAATATCCTGATTGCCGGGGGCACAGGAAGCGGCAAAACAACCTTGGCCAACGCGGTGTTGAACGAGATTGCTGTCATTTCACCAGATCACCGGATCGTCATCATTGAAGACGTGCTGGAACTGCAGTGCAGCGTCAAAAACACGGTTTTTTTGAGAACCTCTGCCACGATTGACCAAGTCAGTTTATTGCGGGCCACGCTTCGCTTGAGGCCAGACCGGATTGTGGTCGGTGAGGTTCGAGACAAGTCGGCTCTGGCGCTGCTGAAGGCCTGGAATACCGGCCATCCTGGTGGTATTGGCACCGTTCATGCCAATGCCACCGGTGCCGCCTTGGTCCGCATCGGACAGCTCATTCAGGAAGCGGGTGTGCCTGCGGCACCTGAGTTAATCAGCGAAGCGGTCAATATGGTGATATCCATCACCAGAAATTCTGCGGGGCGCAGTATCGATGAAATAGCTGAAGTCACCCGTTGGTCAAGTGCACTGGGTTTTGATTTGAGACGACTTGGATGAGACAAAAACACCATGCGTGACCTTGCCATATTCAATCACCGTCATGACAGCCTGATCAACACCATTTTTATTCAAAGAACCTATGGCAAGTTAATGTTGACCCTTGAGTTTCTGTTTGTCTGCGCCATGCAACTCGATATTGTTCCCGGCCATGTGTACGCACAGACAGCCTGCCTTGTGGGTGGCATGGTATTCATCAAACTGGCACACCTTGCAACCCAATCAGGAATCGGTAAGGCCGCTCAAATAGAGTATGCGATCAAACAAAAAAACAGGGTCAGGGATGAACATCTGCAAAACATTATCAGGATACTGCGGCGCGCTGCCATTGCACGGGTTGTGGCGCAATCATCGGTTTTTTGTTCGGTCATAAAAGCAATCATTGCGGCTGACCTGCTGGTGCGCTCTATTGTCAAATCGGTCCTGTGTACGGTGACCGACACGCTCACCCCCAAGCTTTTTCCGTGCCCGCCAGTTGCCAGCGCGTGAGCGTCGGCGGATCATCGATCCCGCCCGCTGGCTGCGTGGGCGCGCAAAACCTCCAACATCACTCGCTGGGATCAACTTTCAAAGTTGATCAATATGCAAAATTTGGAACTCTTGGCTGCCGCCGATGTGGCGGCAATCCTCAAGATCAGTGAAGCATCCATTTGGAACTGGCAATACGGGCGCAAAAAGCCGCCACCCGGCTTTCCGCCTCCGGTAAAAATTGGCACATCGGTTCGGTGGCGGTCTTCGGACATTCAGGCGTTTATCCTGGGTCTGCCCATCACGACCACGGGCCGAATCCCGCAGCCTGAACTGGCCCAACCAGCTCCAGCGACGGCGATGGTTCTGGTCAAGCCGGTGCGAGGCCGGGGTCGGCCTCGCAAGATTCAGACTGGCGGTTTGGGTTGATGCGTCCAAAAAGGACTTTCGAGGAAAACCTGGCACTGGCCAAAGCACGGGGGCAACAAGCCGCGGCACTTCAAATAGTTGGCGCGGACAAACTTTTGGATGTGCAACTGCCCCTGTGGGCAGAAGTATGCCGGGGTGTCCCGAACAGTGTCCTCAGATCGGCCCTGTTTGGCGTGGTACGACGTGGCCCCAGGTCATTTCAGCAGCGCGTGCAAAAAGCCAGCGTCGAAGGGATCAGGATCATTCACACCGGGCCGCAACTGGACCAGGCTGATCTGGATGTGTGGGAACAAGCGCTGCAACTGGCCAGAACGGGCGGGCTTGGGTGCAGGATTCAATTCACCGCTTCACAGTTCTTGAAGAGCATTGGGCGCGGCAACGGCAAAAGTCAGCATGAATGGCTGAAGGGAGCCTTTGCGCGACTGGCGGCCAGCGTGGTTGAGATCAAGGATGCACATCGGGCCTATTTCGGCCCCATTCTTCATCATGGTGGCCGGGATGATCAGACCGGCCGGTACGTCATTGAAATGAATCCAAAAATCATCGAGCTTTACGGCCTCGACGGATGGTCAAGTGTGGAGTTCGGCCAGCGCATGGCACTCAAAAAACGGCCCCTTGCCCAGTGGCTGCACGGCTATTACAGCTCCCATGCAAAGCCGTTCCCCGTCAAAGTCGAAACCCTTCAACGACTGTGCGGTAGTCAAAACGTCGCCATCAAAGGGTTCAAGCAGGAACTGAAATCCGCTCTGGAAAAACTGGAAGAGGTCACCTACTGGACCTGGGAAATCGATGCTTCAGATCTGGTGCATTTGTCAAAAGTGCCGACCGTGAGTCAAGCAAGATATCTACTCAGGCGTGGACTTGTCCACAGTCGGTCCTGACTTATCCACAAAACCACGGCATAGCACATACCGGGAAGCACGGCATAGCGCATACCAACACGGCATAGCACATACCAAACCACGGCATAGCGCATACCAAACCACGGCATAGCGCATACCGAAAAAGAGAAAAATCAGTCAAATTATTCAATAAATTCAATAAGTTGAAGAAATCCAAAAAAGTTGCTAATCTGTCTTTAATCTTCTTTAATCTGTCGACACCAAAAATCATTGGTGCGGGTTGGGATGCAAAAAGAAGCAAGCGCCTTGACGTCTTGCGCATTCACCATGGCACGCAAAGCCCGATTTTTCTGACTTGCACTCCAGCGGTATCAAGCACCAGCCAAACAGGCTGATGTCTTTTTCAACTGGAGCAAACCGTGCACTTCCAAACAACCAAGCTCACCCATTCCTTCAAAAAGCTTGCTACGCCTGTTATTTCGGGTATGGCCGCCCTTGCCTCCCAGGTCGCCCACGCTGGCCCCGCCCTGCCGTGGGACGGCCCGATCACCACGGTGGTCAACAACCTGACGGGACCAGTGGCCACCGGCATATCGACCGTGGCTTTTCTGGCTGCGGGTGCGGCGCTGATTTTTGGTGGTGACGATCTGGGTGGGATTGCAAAGAAATTGCTGTACGTGGTGCTCGGCGTGGCACTGATCGTTTTTGGCGCCAACTTCCTGAGCATGATCGGTCTGGTCAACAGCGGCGCCTTGATCTGATGGTGCGCCGTTTCTAAGCACACATCATGGTTGATCAAAGCAAAGACAAGGGTGCTGACTTTTCAGTACCGCTGCACCAATCCATGCTCAGGCCCATGCTGCTGCTGGGCGCTGAACGAGAGCTGATCCTGGCGCTCGGCATCGTGGCTGGTGTGTTCATTGTGTCGTTGTTTCAACTCTGGGCCGCCATTTTTGGTCTGATTTTGTGGGCTGTCGGCGCATGGGTGTTGACCCGTGCAGCCAGTTTTGACCCCCAACTCTCCAAGACCTTTGGGCGCAGTTTGCAATACCGCAAGCTCTACAAGAGCGCGGCAACACCGTTTGCCTCGCCCCGCACCTTCGGAGATTGACCATGCTCTTGAAAGAATTTCGCAGCCAGGCCCAAGGCTTGCCCGATCTGCTGCCCTGGGCGGCGCTGATCGACAACGGCGTGGTACTCACAAAATCTGGTGGCCTGCTGGCGGGTTTTGAGTTTCGCGGCCCGGACCTGGATAGTGCCACGAAAGAGGAACTGGCGGCCGTGTCGGCTCGCATCAATGCGGCCCTGGCGCTTGATGATGGCTGGAGCCTGCATGTGGATGCCGTGCGTCGTCAATCCCCTGGTTACCCTTTGGACGGCGCTTTCCCGGACCGTACCACCCGACTCCTGGACGATTGCCGCCGTCTCGCCCACGAAGGCGATTGGGCTGGTTTTCAAAGTGACTACACGCTGGTCTTGTGCTGGCATCCGGACCGTGATGCTGCGGCAAAAGCCGAGATGCTGTTTGTGGACGGTGCGCACAAGACCGGTGTGGCAGAGCGTAGCTTGAACCGCTTCAACACCGCGCTGGCGGAAATTGAATCACGGCTGGCCGGTACGCTCAAAATCCGTCGCCTGGTGGACACCGTCGACACCGAGACTGGGGCTGTGGAAAGTCAACTTCTGGCGCATTTGGCTTCCTGTGTCGCGCTGGCATCGCGCGCCAGTTTCGTCATGGGCACCGTGCCGATGTACCTGGACGCGGTATTGGGTCAACACGACTTTGTGACGGGCTTCGAGCCCCGGATTGATGACAAAACAGCCATTTGCATTGCCGTCACGGGCTTTCCTGCAACCAGCTTCCCGGGCATTCTGGACTTCTTGTCACGCTTGCCAGTGGAATATCGCTGGTCAAACCGGTTTATTTTCATGCCGGTACGAGAAGCGGATAAGGTGCTGGGCAAGTACCGCTCCAAGTGGGCGCAAAAGCGGCTGTCACTGATGAATCTGATGCGCTCAAGCCAGGGTGGCGGTGTTACCCATGTGAACGCGGACGCGGACGATATGGCAGCGGACGCGGTCGCGGCCATGGCCGAGGCCAGCAGCGGCCTGGTGCGGTTTGGCTACTACACCAGCGTTATCCTGCTCTCCAGTGCGAACATCCAGCCATTGCGTGAGGCGGCGCAATACGTGACCAAGATGATCGCCAATGCGGGGTTTTCCGCTCGCGTCGAATCCGTCAATGCGGTGGAAGCCTATCTGGGCAGCATGCCTGGCAACCTGTTTGCCAATGTGCGTCGCCCGCTGGTCAATACCTTGAACCTGGCGCACTTACTGCCCCTCACGGCCATTTGGGCCGGTCCGGAGGTCCATCCGTGTCCCTACTATCCCGAGCATTCGGCACCACTGTTGCAAGCCAAAACCGATGGCGCCACACCGTACCGACTCTGCCTGCACGCGGGTGATTTGGGTCACACGGCCATCATCGGGCCGACGGGGTCTGGCAAGTCCACGCTGTTGGCAACGCTGGTAGCGCAGCATTTCCGGTATCCGGGCGCGCAAGCCTTTGTTTTTGACAAGGGCTATTCCATGTTTCCCTTGGTGGCTGCTGCCGGTGGCCAGCATTACGACATTGCAGGTGAATCAGACAACATCACGTTCTGCCCCTTGGGTCAGGTTGACGATGAAGCTGAGTGCACGTGGGCGGCTGAATGGTTGGAAAGCCTGGCCGAGCTGCAAGGTGTGGCCCTGTCACCGGAATTGCGCAAGGAACTCTTTCGTGCGGTGAACCAGCTGGCAGCTTCAACCGACTGCGCGGAGCAACGCACCCTGTCAAACTTCCTGCTGACCTTGCAGGACAACCGTCTGCGTGAAGCACTGGAATACTACTCACTGCGTGGCGCGGCAGGTCGGTTGCTCGATGCCGAAAGCGATGGCTTGCAGGCGGACATCTTCCAGGTCTTCGAGCTCGAACACCTGATGGCTCGCGGCGAAAAGATTGTTTTGCCCGTTCTTGCCTATCTGTTTCATCGGCTTGAGCAACGTTTTCAGGGTCAACCCACCCTGCTGGTGCTTGATGAGGCCTGGATCATGTTGGGCCACCCCGCATTCAGGGCCAAGATTCGCGAATGGCTGAAGGTACTGCGCAAGTCAAACGTGGCGGTCATTTTTGCCACCCAGTCCCTGAGCGATTTGTCGCGCAGTGGCATTGCCGATGTGATTTTTGAATCCTGCCCGTCAAAAATCCTGTTGCCAAACCCGCAAGCACAAACCGAAGCATTGTGCAGCCTGTATCAATCGATTGGACTCAACCGTCGGCAAATCCAGATCGTTAGCAACGCCGTGCCAAAGCGCCAGTATTACCACCTGCACCCAGACGGTTCGCGCGTTTTTGAATTGGGTCTAACGGCGCCTGAAATGGCATTTGTGGGTGCCAGTGGACGCGAAGATTTAGCGCGGATTCGGCATTTGCAAAAGCTTGACGTACGCGGCTGGCCGTCTGCCTGGCTGCGTGAACGCGGCCAGTTCGACGCCGCTCGTTTGTGGGATAGCTATTGACTGTGACAGGTCAGCAAAGAGCATCTGGCCCGACGCTCGCACAGACCTCCCCTGTGTCACCACGGTTTTACTGGTTGTTTGATCGTGGGAGGGCCACTTTTTTGCGTCAACTTGCGTCTGGCCGGTATGGGACAACAGTATTCAATAAAGGAAATCCCCATGAAGCCCAAGAAGCTGCTTTCCAGCGCCGCAGTGGCGGCTGCCTTTGCTTTAGCGTCGATACCATCCGCTCACGCCGGTGGCGGTGGGTTTGTGGGTGCCATGGAAGCCACCCAGTGGCTGAACAACGCCGAGCTGGTCAATGTCTATTCAAGCAATCTGGAACAGCTGCAGCAGCAAATCCAGATGTACCAGAACATGTACCAGAACACGCTCGGCATTCCAATTCAGGCGTGGAGCAGCATTGCGGCGCGTTTGACCTCCTTGGTGAGCACGATTCAAAACACGCAAGGCATTGTGAATGCAACTGTCAATTCCATCACCGACATGCAAACAACCTACGGCAACGGCAATTTGCTTTCGAACCAACAGCAAAATCTGGTGAATTGGAACAAAGGCTTGAACAACCAGATTGGCGCGGCGTTGCAGCAATTGGGCTTGAATGCCAACAATTTTTCGACCACCCAAAGTGCGTTGCAGCAAATTCAGTTGGCATCCCAGACTGCGGCGGGTCGGTTGCAAGCAATTCAGGCTGGCAATCAAATTGCCGGCATGATGGTCAATGAAACCCAAGCACTGCACGGCACCATCATTGCGGCGGAACAGGCCCGACTGAATGCCATCGCCAAACAGGAAAACGAAAAGTACCAAGACGAGCTTTTGTACCGCAATTTCTTTCGTAACCATTCCGGCCAATACTGAGCGGAGTGCTATCGATGCGGGTCGCCATTTTTCTGCTGCTGTGCGGCATCACGCCTTGGGCGAATGCCGCTGGCATGATGGACACGCTGGTGAGTCAGGTTCAAGGGGCATCCGGCGGCTGGATGGCGACTGCTTTGGGTTACGCCACCAATTTGTTCTTTGGCCTGGCTGCCCTTGAATTCGCCTGGTCGGCGATTCAGCTGACGCTCAAAAAGTCAGAGCTTTCGGAAATCATGGTGGGGACCCTGTTCAAGGTCATGTCCCTGTCATTTTTTGCCATGGTACTGATCAAAGCGCCTGAGTGGATACCTGCCATCATCAATTCATTCAAGGCAGCAGGCGCCGGTGTAGGTGGCACTTCGGTTTTGTCACCCTCTGCGGTATTTGACCAAGGGCTGCAAGTAGCCGCCAGCCTGATGCAGTTCTCCAATGATGCCGCGCCCAGCACGGGTGACATGATCATCAACACTTTGACAAATTCGGGGCAAGGCCTGGGCAAATTCATGCTGAGCGCCATCATTGTGGGTGTTGCCTCAGTTTTTATTGTCCTTGGCTACGGGCTGATTGCGGTTCAACTGCTCATCACCCTGGTTGAGTCGTACCTGATCATTGGCGGGGGTGCGTTGATGCTGGGGTTTTCCGGCTCGCGCTGGACGCACAATTTGTCTGAGAAGTACTTTGGCTATGCGATCTCCATTGGCGTCAAGCTGTTCACCATCTACTTGATCATTGGCTTTGGCGACAGCTTCACCCAAGCGCTGAAAGATACCATTGCGGCTGCCTACGCAGCGCATCCGGAGGGTCCCAGTTTTGGTGACTATTTGGGTGTGGGTGGCGCATCGCTGTTCTATGGTGTGACTGGCTACATGGCGCCCGGCCTGGCTGGTTCGATGCTGAACGGCACGGTGGCGATGTCGCTGCAAAGCGCTGGCACGGCGGCTGGCATGGTCGGCGGTGCGCCGGTGGCTGCAGGGCTGGCCACAAGTGCCGCCGGTGCCCGTGCCTTGGGGCTTGCGGGCGGCGCCATGGGCGCATTGCTGCCCGTGCAAAAGGCGGCGGGTGCGATTGGTGGCGCTTCTGCTGGCGTCGGCTTTGGCGGTGGCATCAGTGGTACGGTCAATGCCAATAACCCATTTCAGTCTGGTTCTGGTCCAAGCAATACCAGAAAATCCAGCAGCGCAAGCAGTGGCGGCACCGGTATAGCGCCTTTGCTGGCTTTGCCGGGTCAATCCAGTTTACCCACTGCATCCAGCTCGGCTAGCCAGTCTGCTAGGGCTCGCACACCAAGTGAAGGCTCTGGCCCTGACAGCGCAGCGCCTAGTCCGTCTGAGAGTCCGATGGCTCGACGTGGCACGAACGCGAGCGACCAAAGTTTGGGCCAGACCCAAGCGCCCGGTTTTGTTGACCCGCGTTTTGACCCGTCTGCCACGCCGGGTGGTGGCGCAAAGCAAAGCACCAACGAAACCGGCGGCACGTCTGCTAATTCGTTCGATGCGCGGTCATTCCAACAACGATTTGAGGCGGACTACAAGCAACATCCGGGCGGCATGGCAGACAAACTCAACAGCTTTTCAAAGCGCTTGCAACATGCTGCGGATCGAAGAAAACCGCATTGGGTGAGTGATGGTCATGTGGGTCACGCACCAGGCTTGCGCATGGGGCTCGATACCTGAGGTGTTACGGTGCGCTCGCTACAAATCATTGAGAACTACCTCGTTGCACGCGGCTGCGAGATTCAAAAGGTCAAAGACCATTTGGTTGAATTTCGTTTACCGGGTGAAACCAGCCGTACACCCGGAGGGCGGCTGTCCGTGGCGCGTGATGGCTCTCTGAAAATGTGGCATCGCTATGCAGAAAAGGGACTGGCAGCGGGTGAGCCGTGGCAAGCCGCCGGAGGCATTCGTCTTGGCGACAAATCGACTCCAGCGCTGGCAACCCATATCGACCAGTTGAGTGCGGCCAAAGAACTGTCAGCACTGACCAAAGTGCCGAAATTTTCTTCAGAGCCCCAACAACGTCGCTCATATGACCCAGAGCAAGTGTGGCGGGCGGCTGATGCCCTGCTGCAATCTGCGGGGTTCGTTGCGTCGAGGCTGCATGGGCGCTATAGCGATGGGACGGATCAAAAACCTGTCTGCAAATTGCTGGTGTCCAAAGATGGCGTTGCAACCGCCTTTTCATTCCGGGGAGACATTGCTCTACCTTCACCTTGGCGGGAAGGCAGGCAAACGAGCGATGGCAAGAAAACCATGTATGTTACGGGACGCGATTTGGGACTGGATGGTGATCTTTCACCACCCTGGTCTTCACCTGCTTTACCGCGCCCGGCGCCTGCTGAGTGGCGTACCACTGACCTGGATCTGAATCGAGACACCTGCAAGTCCTGGATGGCAGGTGTCACCCCACCAGCTGACCATCGTCATCTTGTCAAAGGCAATGCCGTTCTGGATGGCTCGGAGTTGCGGGTGTACCCCCCAGGGCACAAATTTGTCGGCACGATATTGGCCCCCATGTTTCGTCCTGATTTTATGGGCCGACCAGACACGGTGGAACTGTGTGGTGCGCAACACCTGATGCCAAAAGTCGCGTTCAACACCGACAAAATCATGGCGAAAGGCTCTCACACCGTTGGTGCCTTTGTGCCTTTTCCAGGGCTTGATTCATTGATGAAAGCAATGGCCAACGATGCCCTGGCGCCAATACAAGCTTGGCTGGCGGTCGCTGATAAAAAGAAGCCGCTTGTGATCTGTGAAGGGGTGGCAACCGGACTTGCCATTCAACAAAGTGGTGCGGGCAATACGCTGTGTGCGTTGTCGTCGAACAATGTGATGGCGGTCGCAAAATGGGTCAAGCAAACGGGCATGTCGGATTTGTTTTCGGGTGTCGTCATTGCAACAGATCACGACATCGGCCGGACTGAGGCTGGAAGACTGAAATCCAACGCCATCCCGCGGGCTTTGGAAGCTGCCAAGGTGACGGGATTCGCTTTGGCTGTGCCTCCAGCCAACAGTCAATTTGGCGCTGATGCACGGGACCTGCTCGGTCAGGGCGGTCCCCAGGCCGTGCGTGACTTCATTGCCAGCGCTGCTTCGGCTGCTGATGTGGAGAAAGCGAGGGCAGACATTTTTTTGCCTGTCAAAGAAAGTCAACTGGCTGCTGAGCCTGAAGTCGAACGGTGAAACCAAACACCAACAGACCGTGCAGTGACCAGATGGGTGTTCAGGTCACAAGACGCGTGGCTTGCAACGCATTTATCGGGTGATGGTGAGTTGCAGGTAGCGTCGGATGGCAATATTGAATTGGCGCATGTCCATAGGTCGACTGGAAAGCAGTCCGAAGTTCACGCTGTGCAATGCCTCAAGCTGATCCTCATAGCTGTCGATCAAAGCTTGCATGCCAGAATTGATATTTGCCAGCTTGGCGCGGGTACTCTCGGGTGCCTTCAATTCCTGCATGGCCTGCCGCCAGATGTTGGGCCATTGTTCGACAGCAGTTTCGTCGAGTTGGTCGCTGAGATGGGCCAATGCGACGACGCGACCGAGGTCTTTGTTGGCACGTTTGATTTGTTGCCCATCAATGGGATCGGACATCCTTTTTTCCTCAATTCGAGGATGGTGCAGGAGGTTGGACAGTGCCATCGTTGCAACGCTGGCCAACTGAAGGCCGCTTGCGTGGCGCACCGGTTTGAACTGGGTCACACCCAGGTACGCAAAGCTGGGGATTTCAAAGTGACTGTAAGGCGTCTCCACCCGTTCGCTGTAACGTGTCTTGCCTTCTGCGTCGGGGGCCAGTGCCGGCGGTGCGCCGAGCAGCTCCAGGAACCACTCGTCTTTACCTTGGCCCGGTGGCTTGAGGCGCACCACCGGTAGTTTGTCCTGGGGGGTTGTGCCATCAGCAGGATGATCGTATTTGTCGGTGTTCACCCTCGGCTCCCACCCTTCATTGATCAGTAGGGTGGCGATTTCCTTGGCAGCGATGACCGCGGTGGCGTTGGGCGCGAGCATGCCATCAATGTCTTTGGTGCGTAGTTCGGTTTCGGTATCCTGGATCAGTTGGGCGGCAGCGGAGAGGCTGCCGACGATGATGATGTTGCCGTGGTGTTTTTCGGGTAGCGCCAGGGCCAGCTTGTGCAAGACGACGTGGGCGTTGAGGGATTGGCTCATGGTTTCTGTCCTTGCTTGATCAGTTGCAGTGCATCATTGACTTGGTGGGTCAGTCCGGCCTTTTGCATGTTGGCGATGCAGTCGGGCAATGCCCCCCAGTTTTGGTTGTCCTGGTGCACAAAGAGTGAGGCAGGTCGGTCGATGAAGTGGACCACGACATGGGCCATTTCGGGGCGTCCTTGGTGTCGTTCCAAGCCAGGATCCATTTCGGTGATGAACGACAGATTTGTTCTTCGGGAGCCGTGCACGAGGATGTCTAACTGCGGGGAGTTGGTGGCATCCAGGCTCGGCAAGTGGTGCAGTGCCCCCATCAGGCCGCCGACAGCGAGATCATCCCGCTGCAATCGGGCCAGTTCCTTAGCCAGTCGGCTGGCACTGCGCGGCGTGCCCGAGCGATCGAT
>Ga0210037_1000984_pt1 | contig 18634 bp, 13 predicted proteins | sample CryGey08umfilter_3_FD_185451 | JGI IMG/M metagenome (GOLD analysis project Ga0210037, IMG submission 185451) | Groundwater microbial communities from aquifer in Utah, USA - Crystal Geyser 4/9/14 0.8 um filter (SPAdes) (version 3) | ecosystem: Environmental > Aquatic > Deep subsurface >...
CCCGTTCGTCCAATCACACCTAATCTTGCCGCTTCAGGCTCATTCCTGGTTGGAAATACAGGCCTCGTTCAGGCTCATTCCTCATTGGACAAGGCTGTTACTTTGCTCGGACTGGCGGCTTGGCTTATGATGCTGCGATGAAAGCAATCGTGAAAGACGTGCTATGAGTTTTTACGGCTTGCTCGCCGTCGGCGCGGGCGCTGCGGCGGGTGCGTGGCTGCGATGGGGGTTCGGCCTCCTGTGGAACCCGGTGTTTCCTACGCTGCCGCTGGGCACGCTGGCGGCGAATCTGGTGGGCGGCTACCTGATGGGGCTGGCGATGGCGATGTTCGCCGATCATCCCGGCCTGCCGCCGGAAGCGCGGCTGCTGCTCGCCACCGGCTTTCTCGGTGGACTCACCACTTTCTCCACTTTTTCGGCGGAGACCGTGACGCTGCTGTTGCGCGCCCAGTATGCCTGGGGCGCGGCGATCATCACGGTGCATCTCGTCGGCTCGCTAATGATGACCATGCTCGGCATCTGGACGGTCAAACTTTTGAAAGGGTAAAGCGATGCAAGGGGTTTGCCTGAAATTTTTTGTCAGTGAAGTGCAGCGCCATAATGGGAAACTGCTCTACGAGTGGTTGCTGGAACAGGCGAAAGCCATGGGCATTGCCGGTGGCACCGCAATTCGCGCCATTGCGGGTTTCGGTCGTCATGGCAGGCTGCACGAGGAGGCATTCTTCGAGCTGGCGGGCGATCTGCCGGTAGAGGTCGAGTTCCTGGTCAGCGCGGAGCATGCCGAACGGCTGCTGGCGCTGCTCAAAACAGAGGGCCTAAGGCTGTTTTACGTCGCGATACCGGCGGAATACGGCATTACCAAATAAAGGGTTCTAACGCTCATGGCGAATCGCCGCCCCGGATTATGAAAGCAGCTTTCTCGCCATGAGTGTTTCCCTCACCCCTGCCCTCTCCTCGCAAGCGGGCGAGGGGGACGAGGTGTCGCTTCGCGACTTTCACGTTAACCGGCTCTCGCCTCCCTCACTGCCAGGCCATGAAATCTGCGAATGGCCGAAACTGGAAATATTGTCCAGAAAAGGGCGGAAATTACTTCGTCGCGCCGGGTTGCTTCTTGACCCTGTATAATATTTATACATCTATTAGTCGGCATAGCAGGATGTTACCATTCCAGTTTTTATCCGGGAATACTTACTTCTATTATGCAATATCAACAAGAGTTCCATCCTGACACATGCATGTATTGATAACCGGCGGCGCGGGCTTTATCGGTTCGCATAGTGCCGAAACCCTGTTGGCGGCAGGTGCGCGCGTCACCGTGCTGGACAATTTCTCTTCCGGCAAGCGAACGAACCTTCCCGCATCCCCCGGCTTGAGCGTGATTTGCGGCGACATTCGCGACCCCTCGACGGTTGACCAGGCCCTCGCTGGTGTCAGCCACGTCTTGCATCTGGCCGCGCAGGTCTCGGTGCCGGCTTCCGTCGCCGACCCGCTCGTTTCCAGCCAACATAATATCCAGGGCTTCCTTAACGTGTTCGACGGCGCCCGCCGCGCCAAGGTGGCCCGTTTCGTTTACGCTTCCAGCGCGGCTGTTTACGGCGTTCCCACCCAGCTTCCCATCGACGAAGAATCCCCGGTCGCTCCGCTGTCGCCCTATGGGCTGGAAAAGAGCATCAACGACCAGTATGCGGCACTGTACCGCGAGCTTTATGGCCTTTCCACGCTCGGCCTGCGCTACTTCAATGTTTACGGTCCGCGCCAGGATCCCGCTTCGCCTTATGCCGGGGTGATCAGCCGTTTCGCCGCCGCCATGGTCAAGGGCGAGACGTTGCGCGTGTTCGGCGATGGCGGTCAGACGCGCGATTTCATCTTCGTCAGGGACGTTGCACGGCTTAACCTGCGAGCACTGGAGAGCCCCGCCACCGGGGTGTGCAATATCGCCACCGGGCACAGCGTGACCCTGCTCGAATTGATCGGGTCGCTGGCAGAATGCGCTGGGTGTACGCCCCATATCCATCACGAATCTCCGGCTTCCGGCGATATCCGCCATTCCGCCGCATCGCCGCGCAGGATGCTTGAACTGTTTGGCCCCCTGGCGATGACTCCCCTGCCCGATGGTTTGCAGCAACTTCTGGCAAGCCCTGAATGAAGCGCGTGCCGCCATTTTCATGACACTCCGTTCGTTGACTTTTCTGTTGCTGATGCTGGCGGCCTCGGTGACGTTCGCAGCCCAGCCGAGCATTGCCCTGTTTTACGGGGCGAATCCGCCGTGGGACGAATTGCGCGCTTTCGATGTCGTGGTCGTCGAGCCGCAGCATGTGCCGGACCCGAAAGCCCACGCCGACGACAGGACTGCGCTGTTCGCCTACGTTTCGGTGGGCGAGGCAAACGCCGGCCGCCCATACCTGAAGGCAATCCCGGATGACTGGCGTTCCGGCAGTAATCCCGGCTGGGGCAGCGTGGTGCTCGATCAGGCCCAGCCGGAATGGCCGGCCTTTTTTGCCGAGCAGGTGATCAAACCCTTGTGGGATGCCGGCTATCGCGGTTTTTTCCTCGATACCCTCGATTCCTACCAACTCTTCGCCAAAACGGAAGCCGACCGGGCGCGCCAGGAAGCCGGTTTGGTGGCCGTGATCCGCGAGCTGCGAAAACGCCATCCCGAAATCCGGCTGATTTTCAACCGGGGCTTTGAAATTTTGCCGCAGGTTCACCGGGATGTTTTCGCGGTTGCCGCCGAATCGCTCTTCCAGGGCTGGAACCAGGCCATAAAAGACTACCGGCAGGTGTCCGCCGCCGACCGCGAGTGGCTGCTCGGGCAGCTTGATCGCGTCAAGCGGGAGTACGGCCTGCCGGTGCTGGCCATCGACTACGTCCCGCCCGGCAAGCGCGAACTTGCGCGCGAAACGGCGGCGAGGATACGCGGGCTGGGATTCATTCCGTGGGTAGCGAACCCCGAGCTGGACATGCTCGGCGTGGGCGAGATCGAGGTGATGCCGCGCAAGGTGCTGATGATCCACAACGGCGCGAGCAACGAGTTCGACCTGTCTTTTTCTCTCGGGCTGCGTCTTGGCACGATGCCGCTCAACTATCTGGGCTACACCGTCGAATATCTCGATGCCCGCCAAACGCTGCCGGCTTACCCCCTGGCCGGTCGTTATGCCGGCATCGTGGTCTGGCTGGACAATCCGGCCGCCAGGGAAGGCCGGGCGCTGGCCGACTGGCTGGAAAAACAGGTCGCGGCCGGGGTGCCGGTGGCGCTGCTGGGAGAAAGCGGATTCCTGTTTGCCGGCGGCAGCGCCAAGCGGCTCGGGTTGCAGCTTTCCCCCGCGCCCGCCGTGCCTGCTCGCCTGCATGTGGCCCAACGCGACCCATTGATAGGATTCGAATCGGAGCCCGTTCTCGATCGCCAAGCCTTTTTTCCGCTACGCGCCACGGGCGGCTCGCCCATGCTCACCCTCGCGGATGGGCGCGGCGCCAACCAGGAGGCGGTCGCCCTGACGCCGTGGGGCGGCTACGCTTTGAATCCGCATGTCGTGATCGAGCTGCCTGCCGTTCAGCGCAAGGAGGATGAGGAAGACAGCCTCCGCTGGGTAATCAACCCGATCGAATTCCTGCGTCGCGCCCTCAAGCTACCCGAGATGCCGGTGCCAGACGTGACCACCGAAAGCGGCAGGCGTTTGCTGATGGTACACATGGACGGCGACGGCTTCGCCAACAGGGCCGAGTTCCCCGGCTCGCCCTACGCCGCCGAGGTGCTGCGCGACCGGATCCTGAAAAAATACCCCCTGCCTGCAACCATTTCGGTGATTCAGGGCGAAATCGCCCCGGATGGCCTGTATCCGGCGCTTTCCCCCGCGCTGGAAAAAATCGCGCGCGACATCTTCGCCCAGCCGCAGGTCGAAATCGCCAGCCATTCCTACTCCCACCCGTTCTCGTGGAGAAAAGCGGGGAACAGCCGGGACAGCAAGAGCTACCGCCTGGTGATACCGAGTTATGCGTTCGACCTGCAAACGGAAATTCCTGGGTCGGTGGCTTACATCGAATCCCGTTTGGCTCCGCCCGGTAAACGGGTCAAGGTCTTTCTCTGGACCGGAGACTGCAACCCCAGAGCGGACGCGCTTGAGCTGGCTCATCGTGGCGGGCTCATGAACATGAACGGCGGCGACACCACGATTACCCGCAGCCTTCCCAGCCTGACCCTGGTCGGCCCCTTGGGCATCCCGAAAAAAGGCTATTTCCAGGTCTATGCGCCGAACCAGAACGAGAACGTGTATACCAACAACTGGTTGGGGCCGTTTTACGGCTATGAACGCGTGATCGAAACTTTCGAGCTGACCGACACCCCTTACCGCCTGAAGCCGATCGACATCTACTTCCATACCTATTCCGCCAGCAAGCCGGCCTCGCTCAATGCCCTCGACAAGGTCTTCCGCTGGGCCATCGCGCAGGAAACCACCCCCGTTTACGCTTCCGACTACATTCGCAAGGTGCTGGATTTCAACCGCCTGGTGGTGGCGCGCACACCCGACGGCTGGCGCGTGCGCGGCGCCGAAAACCTGCGCGAGCTGCGGTCGCCCGCCGCGCTCGGCCAGCCCGACCTCGGCGCCAGCCGGGCGGTGGCGGGCTTCAACCGCCATGGCGACAGCCTGTATCTGCACCTTGCTGACAGCGAGGCGGAAATCCGCTTCCGTTCGGCCGCAGCGCCCGCGCCTTACCTGGTTTCCGCCAATGCCCGCGTCGAACGCCTGGCGTGCACCAGCGCCGCCGACGGCGGCACGCTGAGCCTGAAGCTGCGCGGACAGGTTCCCCTGAAATTCGCTCTGGCGCTGGATGCGCGCTGCTCGGTCCGCGCCGACGGTCATCCGGTCAAGGCAGAGTCGACAGCCCAGGGTGTCGGCCATTTTTCCGTGCGCAACCATGCTATCGAAGAATTACGAGTTCATTGCCCGCAGTAAGCTGGGCGCCAAGCGTCCGCGCCTGCTGTCCTCCTGGACGTTGGTGGGTTTCGCCGTGGTGGTGCTACTGCCGCTGGTGCTGATCTTCCCCAAACAGGAACTGCTCAGGCAGGCGGAGCGGGAGAAGCTGGGCGACCCGCTGACCGCCAGTTACCTCGCGAACCTGCTGAAGACCGACCCGGCCAACCTGGAACTGCGCCTGTTGCTCGCCGAGCACAAAATCCGCCTCGGCGACCTGGCAGATATTCCTGCCATCCTCGAACCGGCGCTGCGCAGCGCCGATCCCGATTGGCAAGCGAAAGGGCGCTTGACCAAATACAAATATCTGATAGCGCAAGTTGCGCTCAGCGAGAAAAGCTCCGCGCAGCGGGCTGCTCTGCTGGAGCGTCGGCGTGCCGCACTGGCGCAACTGGCGCAATACCCCTGGCCGACGCAAACCCTGATGTACCTTGCCGGGCAGGCATCCGAATTGCACGAGCGCGCCATCGTCGCCCGGCTTTATCGCGCGATCGCCGAATCGCCCCGGCACATGCCGCTGGAGTGGTATGCCGAAACCGCTGCCAGAGTGCTCGGCGAGGGCGATTACGAGCTCGCGGCACAGCTTTACTTTATCGCCCGTCAAAAGGCATCTTCACTGTCGAAGCAGCGCGAATTTCTGGTTGCCGGCATCAAGGCGCTGATGGCCAACAACCTGTTCAGCCAGGCGATGCAGGCGGCAGACCGGCATCTGGGCAATCTCGGCGACGATCCCGACACGCTTTATTTTCTCGCCCAGGCCGCGCGTGCCGCCAACGATCCGGCGCGCGCCGACCGCTATGCCCGGCGGATGCTGCATCTTTCCTGGCTGGAGCGCGCCGCCGACTGGTTCCAGGGGCTTGACTTGAGCCCGATCGCTACGGCGAACGCGGCTCCCGCCGAGCAACAGCGAGCCGCCCCCGCCGGTATGCGCCCCTACGACCCGCAGCGCTACCAGCTTGCCTACGATATCTTTCTCGCCAACCGCAACCTGGCCGATGCGTTCCGCGTGGCCGAAGCGGCGGTACGCCAGGCGCCGGAAGACGCCGCGTGGCACAAACGCCTGGCGCAGGTCGCGGAATGGGACCGCAAGCCGGACGTCGCCCTGCGCGAATGGCGCTGGCTGGCTCTCCATGGCGGCGGCGAGGAGGCTTTGCTGGCGGTGCTGAGGCTGGCTCCCGGTCTTGGCGACTACGATACCCTGCTGGAAGCCTGGAAGCGCATTGCCGCCGACCGGGCTCTGGACGAGGCGCAATGGCGCGCGCTCGCCGACCTGTTCGAGCAGGCTGGCCGGCCGCGTGAAGGCATCAAGTTCTTCGAGGAGCGCTACGGGCGCGAGATCGCCCCTGTCCAACTGGAAATGGCCGCGCGCCTGGCGCAGCGCAGCGGCGACGACGAGCACGCGAACAGCTTGTATTTGCGCCTGCTCGAACGCCACGGCTTCAGCGCGGACCGGCTGCTGAAAATCACTGCTTTGAATTTGCAGAAAGGGCGCTACCAGCAGGCTTACGACTTGCTGCAAAAGTATCGCGGCAAGGTTGGTGAGAAGGAGACCGCCTACTGGAAGCTGCTGGCCGATCTGGCCTGGCAATTACAGCGCGACGAAACCGCCACGGATACCTACCGTCACCTGGCAGCAACCGGCAATCTGGCAAGGGAAGATTTCAGCCGCCTGATTTTCCTGCTCGGCGAATCGCAGCAGGAAGAGGCTGCGGCGCTGGCGGAACTGGCCTACCGCAAGTTCGGTGACCATGAGATGCTGTTGCGGGCGCTGGAAATCCATGCTGCACGGCATGATCTTCCGGCGCAAAAGCGCCTGTTCGAGAGCGTTGCCGCAGACCGCAATGCGAATTTCTCCGATAATGCGCGCTTCTTCCTGATGCGTGCCCAATACCATCAGGCGGCGGGTGCTTTACAGGCGGCGCGCGCGGATTTTCGCCGTGCCATATCGATTGCGCCGAATGACGCCAATACCGGCAATGCCATGCTGTGGTTTCTGATCGACTCCCACAACCATCCGGCTCTGCGTGCCATGGTGGAGGAAACAATCGCCCGCGGCGATCACCAGAACCCAGCCTACTGGGGCGCTCTCGCCGCAGCCTACCAGGTGCTCGACCAGCCAGCGCGCGCGGTCGCCTACTACACCCGCCAACTCAAGCAGGGCGGCCAGGATTTCCTCTGGCTGGTGAATTACGCCGATGCCCTCGAGCAGGATCGTCAGGCCGGCATGGCCTGGCGCGTGCGCCAGCACGCCTGGCTGCAACTGCGCCGCAATCCGCCCGGCGCGGCGGTCGCCCTCCCGTTCTCCCCAGACATGCTGGCGGCGGCGCGGTTGGCGATGCTGGCTTACCCCCACGATTCCGGCTTGGCGCTGGTGCGCTCGGTATTGCGCCAGGACCGGCTGGTCAAGCGCGATGCCGCCACCGACCGCCTGACCAACGAACTGGTGCTGGGCTGGGCGATTTCCAATGAACAATACGCCAGCGCCAGGGCTTGGCTGTGGCGGCGTTATGGTCAGACTTTGAGCCGCCCGTTGTGGGGCGACGCGATGGCTGCGGTGGCGGAAAACGACACCGACCGCCTCGACCGTCTGATCGCCGAGCAGGCCGACGGCATGCCGATCTATAACCGTAACGATGCGGCGCGCGCGGTCGATCAAATCCGCTATGCCCAGTCCATCGTGTTCGACGGGCTGACCGTCAGCCCCAACGACGACGAAATTCACCTGCGTCTGACCGCCGATGCGCTCGCTACGGTCGGCCATGTCGATTTTGAGATGCGCCGCGAGCAGTTCGGTTCCTTGCGCGATATCGTTCAAACCGCAGTAGTCGAGGCGCCTATCGTTCCCAATCTGCGGCTGGCTGTCGAACTCGGGCAGACGCGCCAGGCCAGCGGCGATCCCGCAGTTCTGGCCAATGTCCCGGCGACCGAGAGAGTCGCCGGCATCGCCCTGAAGATGCATGGCAGCCTGGGCGATACCGAAATCACCTTGCGCCGTCGGCGCGAATTCGGCGATACCGCCGAATTACGTCTGACCCATGCCATGGATCTGATTCCCGGCGTTAATCTCCAGTTCGGTGCGGAACGCCACGCCGCCGCCACCGAATCGAATCCGCTACGGGTGTTCGGTATGCGCGATCAGATCGACGCCACGCTGCTCTATGCCTTCAGCAAGCGTGAGTATCTGCGCCTGCAACCGAGCCTTGCCCGCTATTTCACCCAGAACGGCGATTTCCTGGGCAGCGGCAACCACCTCTCCTGGGAGCTCGGCTATCATATCCGCACCGAATACCCCGACTGGACGCTACGTTTCACCGGCATCCATACCCGCTTCAAGCGCGACGGCTCGCTCGACCTGCAGAAGAACGCGCCGCTGATTCCGCCCCAGTTGCTCGACGAACTGCGTGCCCAGTGTTTGCAGGATGGGACGCTGCCGGCGGCGACGTGCAACCAGATCACGTCCGATGCGCTGGGCCAGTTGTCGGCCAGCCAAGCCGGCGATTTGCGCAATACTTACCCGGAACTTTACAATCAGGTGTACGACGGAACGACCGGATCGCTGTTGCCCGCCGACGCGAACGTCTACGGGCTGTGTTTCGGCTTCGGCGGAGCCTACCAGCGCGCCTACACGCAAGCCTGGCGCCCTTATTTCGATTACTGCGCCACCCACAGCAACCAAGGCGGGCAGGGCTACAGCGCGCTGCTCGGCATTGCCGGTTCGATTGTCGGCCACGATCATTTCACCGTGTATCTCGGCCAGGGAATCGGCGGCGCAAATTTCGCCAACGGTCTGACGCGCGAAGTGACGCTGCGCTACCGCTATTATTTCGACCGATATTGATTTTGCTTATTAACTTTACCCAGGGAGACAAAATGAAAACCATCAAGCTCGGCATCATGCTCATTGCGCTTTTGCTCGGCGCCTGCGCGGTACTCGATCAGGCGCCTTCTTCATCGCCGCTGGAGCGCAACGCGAAATGGGCGCTGTTGCCGATTGTCAACCACACTGACGTGCCGCAGGCCGGGCTGCGCGCCGAGGCGATTACCGAAGCGCTGCTGCGCAGCCGTGGCGTGAGCAATCTGCGGCGCTATCCGCCAGCGCTCAATCCGGACAGCCTGTTCGAGCCCGCCGAGCGCAAGGTGGCGGCAGACGCACTGAACTGGGCGCGCGAGCAGGGTGTGCGCTATGCGGTGACCGGCGCAGTGGACGAGTGGCGCTACAAGGTCGGCATCGACGGCGAGCCGGCGGTCGGCTTGACGCTGCAAATCATCGACCTGAACGACGACAACCGCGTGGTGTGGAGCGCGGTGGGCGGGAAAAGCGGCTGGAGCCGCGAGGCGTTGAGCGCGGTCGCCCAGAAACTAATCCGCGACCTGCTCGCCGGCGCAAGCCTGCAATGATCCAGAAAGCCGCTTCCGGGCGCTCGTTCGACTCCCTGCTGGCGCGCTTGCGCATCGCCTTCGCACCACCGCGCCCCAACCAGTGGATGTGGCTGGAAACCGTAGTGATCAGCCTGTGCGCCGTAGCGCTCGGGCTCATTTTTCAGCGCGATAACCCGTTCCAGATCGGTGCCGAGTTTCCGTGGCCATGGCTCGCCCCGGTGCTGCTGGCGCTGCGCTACGGGGTGATGTCGGGAGTCGCTTCATCGCTTGTCCTGATCGCGGTCTGGCTGTTGCTTGCCCATCTGGTACCAGGCAATAGTCATTTCCCCGAGCAGTATTTCCTCGGCGGTCTGATCCTGGTGATGCTGTGCGGAGAATTCAGCGCCGCCTGGGCTACGCGCCTGCGCCGGGCGGAAGAAACCAATCATTACCTGGACGAACGCCTGAGCCGGATTACCCGCCGCCACCTGCTGCTCAGGCTGTCGCACGAGCGCATGGAGCAGGAAGTCCTGTCCAAACCCGCTACGCTGCGCGATACGCTGACCGGGCTGCGTCAGTTGACAGTTGCGCAGACCGGGTCATCCATGCCGGCAGCATACTCTCTGCTCCAGCTGCTGACGCAGTATTGCCAGCTGGAATCTGCGGCGATTTTTACCCCGGCTGCGGACGGCGCCCACTTGCGTTCGAGCGAAATCGGCTCGCCCCCCGATCTGAAAGCCGACGACCCGTTGCTGCTTCATGCCCTGGAGCATAAATCCCTGGCGCATCTTCTTACCGGCGGATTGCCGGAAGGCCCGCCGCCGTCGCCGTTCCTGGTGGTTGCGCCGATCATCACCAGCGACGGCTATCTGCTGGGCGTGCTGGCGATCAACCGTATGCCTTTTTTCGCCCTCAACGAAGAAACCCTGCAAACGCTATCGGTAATGCTCGGCTACTATGCCGATTGCGTGGTCGAGGCGGAAGGAACGCGCCGTTTCCTCGAACGCTTGCCTGCTGCACCTCACGATTTTGCCGGAGAATTTTCCAGGCTGTTGCATCTGCAGCAGGGTTATGGCATCGATAGCCATATCGTTGTACTGGTCTTCCACAACGACGAAAGAGTGCGGCAGGCTGTTGTCCAACTCGCTCGCATCCGGCGCGGCCTCGATGTCATCTGGCAAGCGAAGGATGAAACTCGTCTGGTGATCGCCAATCTGATGCCTTTGTCCAATGAGGCTGCGGTGGAAGGCTACATGCTGCGCATCGAGGCCTGGCTGAACAAATATATGGGGAGCGACCATGACGAACTGAGCGTAACCCCATTCGATATCAGCCTGGCCGAAAGTGACCCGGTCGCGTCGTTGATACGCGTCATCAAAGGTACGGCGGCATGATCAATCCCAAACTCGGAGCGGCTGCGCTGTCGCTGGAAACTTCCGGCCTGCTCAGCATATCGCTGATGACCGAAGGCAGCGACTGGGCGTTGCTCATATTCCTGCTTCAGCACGCCGGCGCGAGCGCGCTGCTGGCGTTGTTCGTGTGGCGCTTCCTGCCGGGGAAATACCGCCACCCGCGCCTGCGAGTCCTTGCCCTGTTGTTCAATTTTTCCTTCTTCATCCCCGTGCTGGGGCTGCTCGGCATGCTTGCTGCCGTATTTCTTTCCGCGTACTGGCGGCGCACCATGGTTGCCCAGCCGTTCGCCAGGCTGATCTTGCCCGAATTCGTCCTGTCGCTGCGCGAGCCGGATGCCAGGTTCAGTCTGGGTTGCATCAAATCGCGTCTGGCACAATCCGCCATCGCAACCCCGCAGCGCCTGCAAGCGCTGCTTACCCTGCAAGGTATGCCTGCGCGCGTTTCCAACCCGATGCTGCAAGATATGCTGGGCGATGCCTCAGACGATATACGCCTGGTCGCTTATGGCTTGCTCGATAGCCGGGAGAAGAAAATCAATGCCCAGATCCATCTCGAACTCGTCAAGCTGAAAACCGCAAAGGGTAGCAATATTCGCCTGATCGGTCTGCGCTATCTGGCGGAGCTGTATTGGGAACAGGTCTACACTGAACTGGTGCAGGGTGACCTGCGCGCCCATGCCTTGCGTCAGTCCCTTTCATACACGAATGATGCGTTGTTGCTGGCTCCGCTCGACACTGGCTTGTGGTTTCTCAAGGGTCGCATCCTGCTTGAAATGAAAATACACGATGACGCCTATCAGATATTCGGGATGGCGATCGCACACGGCTTTCCTGAATCCCGTGTGCTGCCCTATATCGTGGAAATCGCTTTCAACCGGCGCGATTACAGGACGGTACGCGATTTGCTATCGCGCATCTCGATTTTACAAGTTACGCCCCGAGTGAAAGGAGCGATCCATTTCTGGGTGGGCAAGCCGGAAAATAGCGGCGATTCCTGCGCGAATGAGAGTGGGGTATGAAGCAGCCCCGTGCCGAACGCGCCGACATTGGTTTACTGCTGGAAGGGACTTTCCCGTATGTTTCCGGTGGAGTGTCGAGCTGGGTCAACCAGATCATCCGCGGCTTTCCGCAATTCAGTTTCGCCCTGGTATTCATCGGCAGCCAGCCGGAGGATTACGGTGAAATGAAATATGCCCTTCCCGACAATGTCGTCCATCTGGAAACCCATTATCTCTACAACCAGCATGCAGCGCCGCAGATTCGGCCGGTACACGGCAATCCCGCGACCTTTGGTGAAATTAAAAGGCTGCACGAATATTTTCGTTTTTCCGACCTGCATCCGGACGGAACTGAAACGTTCCGCAAGATCGTGCCGGAGCTGTCCGCCCACGGCGTCGCCGGCTTGGAAACCTTCCTGTACAGCCACGAATCCTGGGAATACATCAAGGAAAACTACCGCAAATATTGCACCGACCCTTCGTTCGTTGATTATTTCTGGACGGTGCGCTCGATGCACGCGCCAATCTGGATGCTGGCTGAGATTGCCGGGAATTTCATTCCCGTGCGTGCCTACCACACCGTTTCAACCGGCTACGCCGGATTGCTCGGCGCGCTGCTCAAGGAGAAAACCGGGCGTCCGCTGATTCTTTCCGAGCACGGCATTTACACCAAGGAACGCAAGATCGATCTTTTCCAGGCGCAGTGGATCAAGGACAACCGCAACGTGTTCCAGCGCGACCCGACCGAAATCAGCTATTTCCGACAATTGTGGATACGTTTCTTCCAGGCTATCGGCAAGCGCTGCTACGACAGTGCAGACCATATCGTCGCCCTGTATGAAGCCAACCGGCTGCGCCAGATCGAGGATGGCGCGCCGCCGCAGATCACCCGCAACATCCCCAATGGCATCAATGTGCCACGCTTTTCGCCCCTGCGGGCGCAGCGACCGGTTTTACCGCCGCCGATTCTGTGCCTGATCGGCCGCGTGGTGCCGATCAAGGATGTAAAAACCTATATCCGTGCGATGCGCACGGTGGTCAACCGCTTGCCTGGAGCGCAGGGCTGGATTGCCGGGCCGGAGGATGAAGATCCGGGCTATGCCGAGGAGTGCCGCGAACTCGCCGAGGGGCTGGGGCTAAGTGAAAATATCAAGTTTCTCGGCTTTCAGCAGATGACCGAATTGCTGCCGAGAATCGGACTGGTGGTGCTGAGTTCGATCAGCGAAGGCTTGCCGCTGGTACTGCTGGAAGGGTTCGCCGCCGGCGTGCCGGCGGTCAGCACCGACGTCGGCTCCTGTCGGCAATTGATCTACGGCCTGGATCAGGAGGACCAGTCGTTCGGCGCGGCCGGACGGGTGGTCGGCATCGCCGATCCGCAAGCCTTGGCGGAAGCCGCGCTGGAACTGCTGACCGAGGGGGCTTCCTGGCGTGCGGCGAGCGAGGCGGGTGTGCGACGGGTTGAGGCCTACTACACACAGGAGCAGATGTTTGCGAGCTACAAGTCAATCTACGACGAGGCGACGACATGGCGGGAATAGGCTTCGAACTCCGAAAGCTGCTGCAAAAGCAGAGCTATTTTGGCCTGCTGCAGGCTTACGCCTACGCCGGCATCATCAGTTCCGGGCCATGGGTGCTGTCCATCGTCGGCATTCTATTCGTTGGTTTTCTCAGTCTGGGGGTGGTGTTCCCGCACGCCCTGATCGTCCAGTTCCAGGTGTCTGTCACCTACCTGATCCTCAGCTCATTGATCCTCACCGGCTTCATCCAGCTCGGTTTCACCCGCTTCATCGCCGACGGGCTATTCAAGAAACAGGATGAACAGGTGCTACCGAACTTCAACGGGATGCTGCTGATTGTGACAGGAATCAGCGGTACGTTTGGAACGCTGGCGATGTTCCTGTTTCTTCCAGGGATGAGCGTACCATACCGGCTGCTCATGCTCTCCGGCTTCGTCATCCTGTGCGCCATCTGGGTCACCACGATTTTCCTGTCGGGCATGAAGCAGTACAAGGAAATCGTCGTTCTTTTCGCGGCCGGTTACACTGTTACCGTGCTCGGGGCGCTACTGATGCGTAAGCTGGGAATGGAAGGCTTGCTGCTCGGCTTCGTTATCGGCCATTTTGTGCTTCTGACCGGAATGGTGGCACTGACCCTGCGCACCTTTCCTTCCGAGGAGTTTGTTGCCTTCGATTTTCTGCGTCCCGGCGCGATGTACCCAAGTCTGATCTGGGCAGGGTTCCTCTACAATCTGGGCGTTTGGGCGGACAAGCTGATGTTCTGGTTCTATCCCGACACCAGCCAGCTTATCATCGGGCCGCTACGCGCCTCGCTGATCTACGACTTGCCGATTTTCCTAGCTTACCTGGCGATCATTCCCGGCATGGCGGTGTTCCTGGTGCGCATCGAGACCGATTTTGTCGAGTATTACCAGAAATTCTACGATGCGGTGCGCGAGGGCGGTTCGCTGGAACATATCGAAAACATGCGCGACAACATGCTGTTTACGATCAGGCAAGGGCTATCCGAAATCGTCAAAATTCAGGCCATCGCGGTGCTCGTCGTGTTCGTGCTCGGCGGCACTTTGCTCGGCTGGCTCGGCATTTCGCGCCTTTACCTGCCCCTGCTGTATGTGGACGTGGTGGCGGCTGGGTTGCAGGTGGTCTTGCTCGGCATCCTCAACGTATTTTTCTATCTGGACAAGCGCCCCGTCGTTGTTTTTCTCTGCCTGCTGTTCCTCGGCGCCAACATCGCCTTCACCTCTCTCAGCCTGCACCTCGGCGCGCCCTATTATGGCTACGGCTTTGCCATATCGCTGCTGATCACCGTGCTGGCCGGTATGCAACTGCTCTCCCGCAAACTCGACTTGCTGGAATATGAAACCTTCATGCTGCAGTAAGACAGCGGGCTTACCGGCGTTTTCAGCGGTTTTGGCCGAGGTGATAAATCCATCGGTTCAACAGCTTCCTGGCCGCCTCGGCGACTTCCGTCGCGGTTAGGCCGATCGGACCAATACCTTGTTCCACCAAATCGTCGGCTGCCGCGCCATGCAGGTAAACCGCCAGCAGCAGAGCCGACTGCGGCGTGAGCTTCTGGGCGATCATCGCGGCGATCATGCCGGACAGCACGTCGCCCATGCCGGCGCTGCTCATGCCGGGGTTGCCGGTGGGGTTGATGAACCATCCCCCTTTGGGCGTCGCACAGATGCTGCCGGCGCCTTTCAGCACCACCAGGCTGTTAAGACGCTGGGCGATCAGCGTCGCTGAATGGACCCGTTCCTGCTGGATGTCGTGGGTGGTACTGGAAAGCAGCCGCGCCGCCTCGGCGGGATGGGGGGTGAGGATAGTGCCGCCCTTGCGGCTTTTCGTCAATTCCCGCAGGTCATCGTGGACGGAGAGCAGGTTGAGCGCGTCGGCATCCAGCACCAGCGGCAGTTCGGTTTCCAGCGCTTGCCTGAGCCATTGAACCGCTTGCGGGGATTGCCCCAGACCAGGTCCAACGGCGAGGCAACTCAGGTGATCTAGCTGGAAGAGTTTTTCCGGCGAGCACAGCATCAGCTCGGGTTGACCCATGTCCACCGCCGGGGCGGCATCTGCCAGCAGTGCAGTATAGACCCGTCCTGCGCCCAGCTTGAGCGCAGCGCGTCCGGCCAGCAGCGCCGCACCACACATTGTGGACGCGCCGCCGAGGATGCCGACGCTTCCCAACAGGCCCTTGTGGCTGTTGCGCGGGCGCGGCTTGAGGGCGGTGGCCACTTCGTTTTTCTCCAGCAGCCAGCCGGTGGGCTGGAGTAGGGTCGGGGCATCCAGCCCCAGCGTATTGACATGAATCTGGCCGCAGTAGTCCGGCCCGTAGGCGGTGAACAGCCCCGGTTTCCGCGCGATGAAGGAAAGGGTATGGCTGGCGCGGACAGCGGCGAGGAAGGTCTGGCCGGCGTCGGCGTCAAGCCCGCTGGGAACGTCCAGCGCTAGCACCGGCAGGTTCATGCGGTTGATTTCCCGCACCAGTTCCAGATAGCGCCCGCTCAATTCGCGCGCCAGACCGATGCCGAACAGGCCGTCGATCACCATATCCCATTTGCCGTCAGCCGGAATGGCGTCGAGCAGTTCGCCGCCAGCCTCCCGCCAGGCCTGCATGGCATTGGCGGCATCGGTCGGCAGCCTGGCTGCTTCCCCGACAAATACGACGGTCACCTTGAACCACCCGGTTTTTAGGTGGCGCGCCGCCACCAGCGCGTCGCCGCCGTTGTTGCCCGGCCCGGCGATCACCAGCACCGAAGTCTTGCCGTCAAGCAGCTCGCGAACCAGTTTTGCCGCGGCCAGGCCGGCCCGCTCCATCAGGTCGGCGACGCCGTTGTTCAGAGCAATTTGCTCCAGTTGCCGGATTTCGTGAGTAAAGAAAATCGGGGAAACATTCATGGGCAAGCTCGGATCCTTGGATAGTTTTTAACCCGGATGTTTCATAAATTCGCGTGATGATTGCGCAGGATTTTGTACTGTACAAGCCGTTGCATCGGCTATCTGCAAGAGGGTTTTTCGGGCATCTGTCACATGGATGATTTCGGGCATGTACTGGATGACACAAAAATTTGCATTTGTGTTGATTTGAAAATACGTGAATGTCTCAATTGTGCCATCTCCAGATTATCAAATGAAGCCCCAATCCGTTCCATGAACGTCCGGCACGAGCCGATAACCTGTCGTTGAGCCAAAAAACAACTCCGAGACCCTGGACACCCGTTGGCTTATTGGCGTAGCTCATCCTCACTTGCCGCCGGCACGTTTTCGTCGGATCATGATACTTTTCCTCACCCTGCTGCCTGTGGTCATGATGTCCCCAACTTCTTCGCACCTTATCCGCCGCCGGCTGATCGTCGGCCTCGTGATTCTTCTCGCTGCTGCCGCTGTGTGGTGGTTAAAACAACCCAAGCCGGTTGCGGTGGTGTTCAAGGACGTTGATAAAGGCAAGGTGGCTTCCACCATCGCCAACACTCGCGCAGGAACCGTCGAGGCCTGTTTGCGCACCAAGCTGTCGACGATCCTCGGCGGGCGCATCGAAGTGCTGGCGGTGAAGGAAGGAGACCATGTGACCAAGGGGCAACTGCTGATGAAGTTGTGGAACGACGATCAGCAGGCGCAAAGCGCCTTGGCCCAAGCTCAGTTGGTGATGGCGCGGAAGCGTGTGGGCGAGGCCTGCATCCTGGCCGACAATGCTGAGCGCGAAGCAGCGCGCCAGGCCAATCTGCGCGCCAAGGGCTTTGTTTCGGCGTCCGCCGAAGAAGCCTCCCGCGCCGGGGCGCAGTCCAAGCGCGCCAGTTGTGATACAGCCAAGGCCGATGTGGATCAATCCGTTGCCCGCGCTCGGTCGGTTAAGGTCGAGCAGGGACGCACCGTGCTTTACGCGCCTTTCGCCGGCACGGTCGCCAAGATCGTCGGTGAAGTCGGCGAGTTTTCGACACCCTCGCCGCCCGGCGTGCCGATGCCGCCGGCCATCGATCTGATCGACGAGTCCTGCCTCTACGTCAAGGCGCCGATGGACGAAGTGGATGCCCCGAAAATCCACCCCGGTCAGCCAGTGCGCATCACGCTGGACGCGCTGCCCAAACAATCCTTTCCCGGACGCGTCAAGCGTGTTGCGCCCTATGTTTCCGCCGTCGAGAAACAGGCTCGGACGGTGGACATCGAAGCGGTTTTCGATCAGCCGGAGGCGACGGGCAAGCTGCTGGTCGGCTACAGCGCGGATATCGAAGTGATTCTCGCAGTGCGCGACAACGTGGTGCGCGTCCCCACCCAGGCGCTGCTCGAAGGCGGCAAGGTGCTGGTGGTGCGCGCCGATGGCATGCTGGAGGAGCGCAAGATCAAGACCGGGCTGTCCAACTGGGAATACAGCGAAGTGCTCGAAGGCATCAAAACCGGCGAGCGGGTCGTCACCTCGCTGGAGCGCGAGGGGGTAAAGGCCGGCGCCCACGTCGTGGCGGACGAGAAAAACATCCCGGCAGCCAAATGATCAACCCGCCCCAGATCGAGCTGCGCGGCGTCGAACGGGTGTTCCAACTCGGCGACAGCCAGGTGCACGCACTACGCCGCATCGACATGAGCATCGCGCCCGGCGAATACGTCGCGGTCATGGGGCCGTCCGGTTCGGGTAAATCGACCTTGCTCAACCTGATCGGCCTGCTCGACCGACCCAATGCCGGACTCTACCTCCTCGAAGGCCGCGACGTGACTACCCTTTCGCCGGACGAACAGGCGCGGGTGCGCAGCGAGCGCATTGGATTCGTGTTCCAGAGCTTTCACCTGGTGCCTCGCCTGACCGCCGCCGAAAACATCGCCCTGCCGCTGACCCTGGCCGGTATTGCGCCGCGTGAGCGCGCCGAGCGGGTGGCCCGCGCCCTCGCCGATTATGGCTTGGAAACGCGTGCCGACCACCGTCCCGACCAGCTATCCGGCGGACAGCGCCAACGCGTCGCCATCGCCCGCGCCACCGTCATGCAGCCGGCGGTGATCCTGGCCGACGAGCCCACCGGCAACCTTGACCGCGCCACCGGCGAAGAAGTCATTCGCCTGCTAGAACAACTCAACGCACGCGGCGTCACACTGATCATCGTCACTCACGACCCCAACCTCGGTAGCCGCGCCCGCCGCCAGTTGCTGATGGAGGACGGGGCGCTACAGCATGACAGCGCGCTGGAGGGTGTAGTGCAATGATCACGGGTTATTGTGCGGGCTTCCAGCACACGTAGGACGGGTGAGGCCGCAGGCCGTTATCCGCCGAATGAGAAATATACGAAGCATACATACGGCGGATAACGCTACGCTCATCCGCCCTTGTATTATCCCTTTGCAACAAATTCGATGGTTTTGTATCACATTCCATCGAGCACGTGTAGCACTCTTGA
>Ga0210037_1000991_pt1 | contig 18574 bp, 14 predicted proteins | sample CryGey08umfilter_3_FD_185451 | JGI IMG/M metagenome (GOLD analysis project Ga0210037, IMG submission 185451) | Groundwater microbial communities from aquifer in Utah, USA - Crystal Geyser 4/9/14 0.8 um filter (SPAdes) (version 3) | ecosystem: Environmental > Aquatic > Deep subsurface >...
CACAGCAGATTCTGGATGCGGTCGTTGCCCACTTTCAGCCCAAACTGCTGCTCGGCCAGCACGTGCTGGTCACCGCCGGGCCCACCTATGAGGCGATCGACCCGGTGCGGGGCATTACCAATTTGTCCAGCGGCAAGATGGGTTTTGCCATCGCCCGCGCGGCGCGCGAGGCCGGTGCTGATGTAACGCTGGTGGCCGGGCCAGTGCAGCTGGCCACGCCGCCGGGCGTGCGCCGGGTGGATGTGAAATCAGCATCAAATATGCTTGCAGCCGTTATGGATCAAGCGCAGTCAGCTACTGTTTTTATATCAACGGCAGCGGTGGCAGACTGGCGGCCAGAGCAAGCGGCGGAGCAAAAGATCAAAAAAGACGGCTCGGGCCAGCCGCCTGCGCTGCGCTTTGTAGAGAACCCTGACATTCTGGCCACGCTGGCGCAGTCGCCGCGTGCGCAACGTGGCGCGTTGTTTTGCGTGGGCTTTGCCGCCGAAAGCCACGACCTGCTGGCCAACGCGCAGGCCAAGCGCCAGCGCAAAGGTGTGCCCTTGCTGGTGGGCAACATCGGCCCGGCCACTTTTGGGCAAGACGACAACGCCTTGCTGCTGGTGGACGCGCAAGGCGCGCGTGAGTTGCCGCGCAACGACAAGCTCTCGCTTGCTCGAGAGTTGATAGCTGAGATCGCATTAAGGATAAGGGCTTGAGGCAAAAAAGACGGTTGTCATTGCGGGACCCCGCCCTTGGTGATGTCAAAACGGTGTTTTGATGCTAGACCGGTTTCATGAGAACCACACTAGCCCTTGATGACGACATCTTTGCGTACGCCCGTGAGCGAGCCAAGCGGGAACGCATTTCAATCGGTCAGGCGATTTCAAAACTTGCCCGTGACGGAGACCAATTGCGCGCAGCGAGCATGGGGCAACCCATGCCCGTGACCAGCAAATATGCGTTGTTGCCCCAGCGTGGCGAGATCATCACCACTGAACATGTCCATGATCTGTTGAACCAAGAGAGCGTTTGACTTGCGCTATCGAATCTGCCGGGCTACAGCAAATTCGGCCTGGTCGGCTTCGAGGCAGTCGGCAACAAACTGCACGAAATTTGCGGTGACCTGGATCGCCAATTCTGGCCCGACAGCCTGTCCTTGCGAACCAGCGGCTTGGTTGACTGGTCTCGCGTATTGGGCCATAACCAGAGCACCGGAGTTTCTCTTTTGGCGCTGGGCGCAGCCGACTGATTAACCCGTCAGATCACTCTTTCGCCAACCAGCCCTGCACCAGCGCGCCCAGCGCAATGCCCACCAGGGCGTAAGTCAGGCTCCAGTTGCCCACACCCAGCGCCGCAATGGCAGGCCCGGGGCAGACGCCGCACAAGCCCCAGCCGACGCCAAACAATGCCGAGCCAACGGCAGTCTGCCGGTTCCATTGGCTCTGGTGCTGGTGAAAGTGGCCACCCAGAAATGGCTCCTTCAACAAGCGCGGGATCAGCTTGTAGGCAAGCGCGGTTACGACGACCGCACCGCCCATCACCAGCGTCAGCCCGAAGTCTTGCCAGCGCAAAAACTGTAGCACCACTTCGGGCTGGATCATGGTCGATAGCGCCAGACCAAAGCCAAACAGCGCACCTGCCAGCAGCGTCACAGCGAAGCGGGCAACGGGGTTGCGGCCTGCGCTCATGACAGCCACCGCGCGACCAGATTGGCGGTCAGAAACGCCGTGCCCATGAACGTCAACACTGCCCACAGCGACGGCCATTGCAGCGACCCCAAGCCACAGATGCCGTGGCCTGAGGTGCAGCCGTTGGCCAAGCGCGCACCAAAGCCCACCAGCAAACCGCCCACAAACAGCTGCCAGGTGGCAACGCCGGTTGTTTGTGGTTGCCCACCGGCCACCAACTGCCACCACAGCGCCGCGCCCAACACAAGCCCCAGCGCATACACCAGGCGCCAGCTACGCGACTCGGTGAACCTCGGTTGCTGGAAAAACGGCCGCCGAACCAGCCATGACCACGAACTTGAAAACACCGTGCTCATGCCGCCCACCCGCCCGGTCAGTACAAACAGCAGCGCCACGCCCGCGCCAATCAGCAGGCCGCCAGCCAAATAGTGCTGCCAGCCCAAAGGGAAAAGTGTGTCGATAGACGTCATGGTGTATCAGGCCAGCGCGTCGAGTAATTCGGTCTCGATCTCGATCTGGTCACGGTTGTGTTGCAGGGCAGCGCCCTGGATCAAAAAGGTGTCTTCCACCCGTTCGCCCAGGGTGTTGACCTTGGCCAGGTTGAGGTTGATTTTGTGGTGCGCCAGCACCCGCGCCACGCAGTACAGCAAACCCACGCGGTCGCTGGCCGAGATGTTGAGCAGCCAGCGCTGGCCTTTCTCATCGGGCTTGAGGCTCACGCGGGGCTGGATCGGGAAGCTCTTGACGCGCCGAGACACCCGGCCCCGGCTGGGCTCGGGCAGCGGGCCTGCCTGGGTCAGCACCTGCGTCAGATCGTTTTCGATCATGCTGATGAGCTCGCGGTAATGTTCAGCCAGATGGGTGGTGATCACCTGGAAGGTATCGAGCGCGTAACCCGCCTCGGTGGTATGGATGCGCGCGTCCTGGATCGAGAAACTACTGCGGTCAAAGTAGCCACAGATGCGTGCGAACAGGTCTTGCTGATCGGGCGTGTAGACCATCACCTGCAGCCCTTCGCCCAGCGGCGAGCGACGCGCACGCACGATCGGCGTTTGGGTATGCACGTGCTGTGACAGCTTGCGCGTATGCCAGGCAATTTCCACCGCGTCGTGGCGCATGAAATAGCCCGCATCGAGCGTTGCCCACAAGGTCTTTTGTGATTCAAACGGCTGCGTATGCAACGCCAGTTCGACCAGCGCGTCGCGCTGGCGTTCTTGCACCTCGGCGTGAATGTCGGGTATGTGGCCGCCCAACGCGCGCGAGGTGGCGCGGTACAGGTCTTCGAGCAGCTTGCCTTTCCAGGCGTTCCAGACCTTGGGACTGGTGGCACGGATGTCCGCCACGGTAAACAGGTACAGCGCAGTGAGTGCGCGCTCGCTGCCCACGTGGGCAGCAAATTTGGCGATCACGTCGGGGTCGCCCAGGTCAGACTTTTGTGCCACTTGGCTCATGGTGAGGTGCTGGCGCACCAGAAATTCGATCAGCCTCGCGTCGTCAAAGTCGATGCCGTGCTGCTTGCAAAAACGCCTTACCTCCAATGCGCCCAGTGTTGAATGGTCGCCGCCGCGGCCTTTGGCTATGTCGTGAAACAGCGCGGCAATGTACAAAATCCAGGGCTTGTCCCAGCCGCTGGCCAGCTGCGAGCAAAACGGGTACTCGTGCGTGTGCTCGACGATGAAGAAGCGCCGCACGTTGCGCAGCACCATCAGGATGTGCTGGTCCACCGTGTAGACGTGAAACAGGTCGTGCTGCATCTGCCCGACGATTTTGCGAAACACCCACAGGTAGCGCCCGAGCACTGAGGTCTGGTTCATCAGCCGCATCGCATGTGTCAGTCCGCTGGGTTGCATCAGGATTTGCTTGAAGGTCTCGCGGTTGACCGGGTCGTTGCGGAACTTGCCGTCCATCAGGTCGCGCGCGTTGTAGAGCGCGCGCAGCGTGCGCACCGACAGCCCCTTGAGCCCTTCATGTTGCTGGTACACCAAAAAGGTTTCCAGAATTGCATGGGGGTTGCGCCGGTAAAGGTCATCGCTGGCGACCTCGATCATGCCTGCCTTGTCAAAAAAACGTGCGTTCAACGGTCGCAGGATGTCAAAAGTGTCGGTTTGTTTGTTGAGTCGCTCCTCAATGTTGAGCAGCAAAATTTGATTCAGCTGCGTCACCGCCTTGGCGGCCCAGTAGTAATGACGCATCAGCGTTTCGCTGGGGCGCACAAAGGCGCGCTTGTCAGTGGCGTCGTTGGGTGGCCGGTAGCCAAATGACAGCGCCACGCTGTTTTGCAGGTCAAACACCAGGCGGTCTTCGCGTCGCCCGGCAAGCAGGTGTAGCCGGGCGCGGATAAGGCGCAGCATGGCTTCATTGCGTTTGATCTGCTTGACCTCAAAGGCGGTGGCCAGACCGGCCTTGGCCAGTGCGTTCCAGTCGTTGCCAAGCCCTGCGGCCTTGGCAACCCACAAGATCACTTGCAGGTCGCGCAGGCCACCGGGCGACTCTTTGCAGTTGGGCTCCAGCGCGTAAGGCGTGTCTTCAAACTTGCTGTGGCGCTGCTGCAGCTCCAGAGTTTTGGCGACAAAAAATGCATGTGCGTCCAGGTCAGCATGGAAAGCAGCCTGAAATTGCTTGAAAAGTGACTTGCTACCGGTGATCAGGCGTGCCTCGAGTAGCGCTGTTTGTACGGTGACATCCTTGGTGGCTTCGTTTAGGCAGTCGGCCACCGAACGCACGCTCGAGCCGATCTCGAGCCCGCTGTCCCAGCAACTGCCGATAAAGCCTTCGATACGTGCTTTCAGCGCGAGGTCGGTGTCGGGCGACTGGGTTTCGGGCAGCAGCACGAGCACGTCGACGTCCGAGAACGGAAATTGCTCACGTCGCCCGAAACCACCCACGGCCAGCAGCGCGAACGACGCATCAAATCCCGCACGTTGCCACAGTTGGATCAGCGCATCGTCGGCCAGCTTGGTCAACGCCAGAAGTGTGGAACTGATCCCGCGCGTGGATGCACCGCTGTTGCGCAATGCAGTCAGCAGTTGGTCTTTGGCGGCGCGGTACTGCACGCGCAAGGCAGCGGCGGTCATGGCTCAGGTGCCAGGCGTCACAAATGCCGGCACGGCTGGACTGTTGCCAGAGACGGTCAGCACCTCGTAACCGGTGGGAGTCACCAGTACCGTGTGTTCCCACTGTGCTGAGAGTGAGTGGTCTTTGGTGACGATGGTCCAGCCGTCGCCCAGTTCCTTGATGTCTTTGCGCCCGGCGTTGAGCATCGGCTCGATGGTGATCGTCATGCCGGCCTTGAGCTGTTCCAACGTGCCCGGCTTGCCGTAGTGCAGCACCTGCGGGTCTTCGTGAAAGTTGCGGCCAATGCCGTGGCCGCAGTACTCGCGCACCACGCTCAGGCCATGGCCTTCGGCAAAGGTCTGGATGGCGTGGCCAATGTCGCCCAGGTAAGCGCCTTCGCGTACCTTCATGATGCCTTTCCACATGGCTTCATAGGTCAGGTTGCACAGGCGTTTGGCCGCTACCGACACGTCGCCCACCATGTACATGCGGCTGGAATCGCCGTGCCAGCCGTCTTTGATGACGGTGACGTCCACATTGATGATGTCGCCTTTCTTCAGTGGCTTGTCGTTGGGAATGCCGTGGCACACCTGATGGTTGATCGACGTGCAGATCGACTTGGGGTAGGGGTTGTGGCCACCGGGGGCGTAGTTCAGCGGGGCCGAAATGGCACCCAGCACGCGGGTGGTGTAGTCCTCGGCCAGGCGGTCGAGCTCGTTGGTGGTCAGGCCGGGCTTGACCAGCGGGGCCAGGTAGTCGAGCAGTTCGGCAGCCAGTCGGCCTGCCACGCGCATGCCGACAATACCGTCGGCGTCTTTGATGGTGATAGTCATAGGAAAAGATTATCCCATTGGGCCAGCGTCCCTGAAGCGGGTGTGGCTGAGTGCCGTGGAGGATGTGCCGGGCTGATGCGCACGCGGCGGGAAAATTCACAAGCAAGCCGACTTCACCACCTTGAATCACACCCCTTGTGAAGGGATTTGTGGTTCTGCGAATTTGGAAGGGTGTGGAAATCAGGCCCGCCAGAGGTGGAAGTTTCCTGGTTTGTCAGACCGGTTTGATTTTTCGCTTGGATTTTGGCTTGTCCGCTGGCAGCAGGCTGGTGAGCTTTTGGTACAGCTCAAACAGAAAGGCCACGCGCTCGGCATCGCTTTTGTAGCTCTTTTTGCCGCCGCTGGCCTCATAGGCTTTGTCGACGGCGGCGTCCAGCTTTTGATGCGCCTTGAGCAACTCGGGCGGCATGGTGAGCGGGTCGTACAGGTCGGCCAGCGTGGCTGGCTGCTTGCCAGACTGGAATTTTGCGCGCACATCGAGGACGGTTTGTGCTGCGGTTTCGATAGCTGCTTGCGCTTTAATTTGAAAGGCTAGAGGCCTATTTTGCTTGGAAATTTCAGAGAATTCTGGCCACGGGAAGTTGTTGTAGACGATGGTGTTGGAGTAGCGAAAATCGCTTTTGAGTCGGCCACAGGTATAGCGCATCCAGGCGTTGTGCATGCTGGAAGTCAGCAGGCCAAAGTGGTACAGCGTGGCATTTGGCAACATGAAGTTGGCATCGCTGCAAATCACGTTTGGTTTCATGTACCCCACCGGGATGTAGCGACGCGTCTCGGAAGACACGCGAGGAATCAGCAAGTAAGGCTGGTCAGTTTGGCGGTCTTCGCCAAACAGCGTAGGTGTGCTGGCCTGTGCCACCGTGATGGCCTTGGGGCTGGCCAGACGCATGTTTTTCACGGCCTGTACACGTTGTAAGACGGGTGGCAAAGCACGCAGTTCGGCCGGTGAAATGGCTTTGAGCCACAAACACCAGCGTGGGATGGCGTTGATGAATTCATCAGCCCCCAGGAACGGATGAATCCATTTTTTGGCCAGCGGTTCAGCTTGCAGCAAGGCATTTTTTTCGGCATCGCTCAGCAGCAGGTGACCGCCGTCGGTGGGTTGGCTGCCTTTGGTCATATCGGGTGCGTTGCCGATCGGGTGGCGGCGTTTTTCCAGAAACACGTCGGGTGCATCGACCAGGTAGGGGTTGATGTGGGCGGCCGGCACGGCGTGGGGATCGCCCTTGATGTCGCTGTACTCATAGATCACTTTGTTCGGCCGGTCTTCCAGCCCAAAGCCGATGATCACGCAATGCACGGCCGCCTTGCCAGTGGCTTCGTTGCTCCAACTGAAGGTGCGGTGCGCAAAATGAATGTGGATGCCTTGCGCCAGCAGCCAGCTCCACAACACGCCCACTTGTTCACCCTGCGTGATGCTGTTGGTGGACACAAAAGCCACGCGAATCGGTTGGAAATAGTTGGCGGCGGGCTCACGCACCCAATGCGCTGATTGTTCGGCTTGCAGCGGCTCCAAACCAGCAATGTAATGGGCCGCTTTGATGTACCAAGCAGCAACATAGTCCAGCACGCCACCGCCCTTGAGTTTGGCAAAAATAGGTTCAACGTCGGCTTTTTGCTGAGCACTTTGGTAGCTGTAGCCCACAAAGGGCGGGTTGCCCACCAGAAAACTGCAGCGCGCGGCGGGCAGTACCTCGTTCCAGTCCAGCCTGAGCGCATTGTTGAAGGCAATATGCGGGCTGGTGCGCAACGGAATGCGGGCAAAGTACAGGCCAAATTCAACGCTGACCTGCAAGTTCATCTGGTGATCCATCAGCCACAGCGCCACCTGCGCAATTTGGGCCGGAAATTCTTCAATTTCGATGCCGTAAAACTGGTCTACATTGACACCAATCAGGCTGTGCACATCGACACTTTGCTGCCCCGTGTGACCGCTGAGTTTTTGACTGGCGCGCAGCACCGCCAGCTCCAGCAGCCGCAGCTCGCGGTAGCTGATCACCAAAAAGTTGCCACAACCACAGGCCGGGTCAAAAAAAGTGAGCGTGCGCAGCTTTTTGTGAAACTCAAACAGCCGGTTTTTCTGCCCTTTGACGCGCTCAAACTCAAGCCACAACGCGTCCAGAAACAAGGGCTTGATCACTTTCAGGATGTTTTCTTCGCTGGTGAAGTGCGCCCCCAGGGTGCGACGCAGTTGCACGTCCATGATGCTTTGAAACAGGCTGCCAAAAATGGCCGGGCTGATGGCCGACCAGTCCAGCGCGCAGGCGTCGAGCAGCGCTTCACGCATGGGGCTGGTGAAATCTGCCATGGGCAGCGGCTCAGTAAACAGTTGTCCGTTGATGAACGGAAACGCCGCGACTTGCTCATCCAACGCCTGGCTGCGTTTGGGGGTGTCGGTGTTGAGCACCTGAAACAGTTGCGCCAAGCGTGGCCCCAGGTCGCTGCCATCGACCGAGGTGCGTTCTTCAATAAAGGTGCGAAACGCTTGCGCCGGTTGAAAGATGCCGGTGTCGTCGGCAAACAGGCAAAACAGCAGGCGCACCAGCAGCACTTCGAGTGCGTGGTCGGTGTAGCCGCTGGCTTTCAGGGCATCGTGCAGGCGGCCCATGCGCTCGGCGGCCTTGATATTGACCGGGTTTTGCGGCTGGATGGTTTGCACCTTGTAGCCCGCCACAAAACCAAACAGTTTGATGTGTTTGTGCAGGTCTTTCAGCTCAAACTCAAAGGTTTCGTTGGTGGCCAGGCGGTGTACGCGAAACCGGGCAAAGTCGCAGACGATGACCAGTTGCGGCAAATCGCGCTCGGCAATGCCGGGAAAGTAGCCCAGCGCCTGTGTCAGCGCCGCGTCGAGGCTTTTACCGTGCGACTTTTGCTCCACCAGCAGCATGCCGGGCCAGAACAGGTCGACAAAACCGTCGGTTCTGGCTTGCGCGCCGGGCAGCTTTTTGACGGCGTGCTCAAAGCTGGCGACGCGTTTGTTGGTGATGCCAAAAATCTCGAAGAAGTCGATCCAGAACGGTTTGCCCTGGCTGTCCTCATGGGCCGCGTCAGCCCAGGTGCGGCTGAAGGTGAGGGCGCGGGATTTGATTTCGTTCCAGGAGAGGGGCATGGTGGGTGTCAGTTGCTTGGCAGAGGACTATCAATGCTCAGTTGGCTTGATTATCACCATGGTATCAAGCCGTTGGCAGAGCTGTCACGCACGCGTATGAAGCGCGTGGAAGACGTGCTCAAGCTGCTGATGGGCGAGTAGATTGACGGGCCAATAGGCTATGGGGCAAGCGCTGCTGCCACCGCCTGCCCGAGCTCAATCACGGCCATGGCGTAGTAGCTGCTCCAGTTGTAGCGGGTGATGACGTAAAAATTGTCGGTGCCGGCAACAAAGCTGGGTGGCGCATCGCCGTTTTGCAGTTCGATCAGCGCGAGCTTGCCGCTGTGCTTTAGCGCATCGCCCGCCAGCTGCGCACCGTTGGCCTGAAAACTTGCCACGCTGAAAGTGGGCAGGATGTCCGGGGCCAGTAGCGTGTCCATGTTGAGCGTGGCCGCATCCAGGCTGACGGGAAAGTGCGTGGCCAGGCCGGGCTGCCAGCCAAAGGCTTTGAAATACCCGGCCACCGAGCCAATAGCGTCGGCCGCGCTGGTGAACAAATCGACTTTGCCATCGCTATCAAAATCTATAGCGTATTTTGCCCAACTGGTGGGCATGAACTGCGGCAAACCCATCGCCCCGGCGTAGCTGCCGTGCAGGCTGGTCGGGTCGCGTTCGGTGCGCGCCATCAGGTTCAAATATTGCGCCAGCTCGCCGCGGAAATAGGCACTGCGCTCGGCAGCGCGCGGGTGGCTGGTGGGGAAGTCAAAAGCCAGTGTGGCCAGCGCGTCGAGCACCCGGTAGTTGCCCATGTGCTGACCATACAGGGTTTCCACGCCGATGATGCCGACGATGATCTCAGGCGGCACGCCGGTCTCGCGCTCGGCGCGCTGCAGGGTGTCGCGGTGCGCCTGCCAGAACGCCACACCGGCCTGGATGCGCCTGGGCTCGATAAAGCGCGCCCGGTACGCTGCCCAGTTCTTGGCCACGCCCAAGGCTGGCGGCGTGATGGCTTTGGCAATGGCCGGGATGTAGCGCGCCTGCGCCAGCGTTTGGCGAACCCACACCGGGTCCAGGTCACGCGCGCTGGCGATCTCATCGGCGGCCTGCATAGCATCCACGCGCTGCGCGTAGCTGGGGCCGTCGGGTGCCGCTGCTGCCACTTTGGCAGGTTTTTTATGTTTAAGGTGTTTTTGGCCTGCAGCCCAGGTATTCATTGCGCAAGAAGCTATTAAAATAAAAGCAATCAGGGCGCGCGGAGAAATGGTTTTGAGCATGGTGGAAGGGTGTCAATCAGGCATCGCGGCGCAGTTGCCGCAACACGCGCTGCAGTGTAGCGAGCTGCTGCCTGAAATGCGTTGTGTCGCCCGCGTAGCGCAGCGCCTCCAGCCGCAGCAACCAGTCGCGCCAGGCGGCTTGCGCGCTGGCTTGCATGGGCGCGGGGGAGGTGCGCTCCAGCAGGTCGGCCAGCTCGCGTGGGGTGCTGTTGGCACCGGGCATGTAGCCCGCGCGCTGCAGGCGGTGCCGCGCCTGCGCCAGCAAGCGCAGCCACGGGTCTTGCCGATGGCGCTCCCAGGCGCTCCAGGCGGCGCCCGCCAGACTGGCGCTGACCACGATGGCGCACAGCAGGTAAACCAGGTCTTCCCAGCTGGGCGCATCAAAGCCGATGTCTTTGAGCAAATTGAGCTGCTTGACCTGCGTGTAGTTCAGCACCCACTGGTTCCAGCGGTTGTTGGCCGCGTCCCACAGGGCGCGCAGGTTCAGCGCCATCTCGGGGCTGACGGTGCCCAGGAGCGCCTCGGCAACGATGCCACGCGGCGCTTGCAGGCGGTTGAAGCTGCCGGTGCGCCCGGGCGACACGGCGGCAGTGGGGTCGACGCGCACCCAGCCCTGGCTGGCTAGCCAGACCTCGGCCCAGGCGTGGGCATCGCTGTTGCGCACGGTCCAGAAGCCATCAAACGCGTTGACCTGACCCCCCTGAAAGCCGGTGACGACGCGCGCGGGCACACCCGCGGCGCGCAGCAGGATGACAAAGCTCGAGGCCATGTGCTCGCAAAAGCCGGCTTTGCGGTCAAACCAGAATTCGTCGGCGCTGTCGCGGCCGTAGACGCCGGGCTCCAGCGTGTAGACGTAGCCGCCGCTGCGCAGGCGTTGCAACGCCTGATCGATGGCGTAGCGCCCCAGGTCTTGCCCGGGCGGGGCGCTGGCACGGATCTGCTGCGCCAGTTGCTCGGTGCGCGGGTTGTAGCCGAACGGCAGCGCCAGGTAGGGGCGCAGCTGGGCGCGGGTGAGGCCCGTGCCGTGGCTGAACTGCGGGTAGCTGATGGCGCGGTAACGTAGCAGCTCGGTCACGTTGGCGGCTTGCATCCATTGCAGTTCGCTGCTCATGCGCGCGCGGCCCTGCGGCAGCGCGGGCGCTTGCGCCGTGGCATCGAGCGTGAGTAGCCAGGGCTGCTGGTTGGGCTCCAGCGTCACCTGGTAACGCACCGCCGGGCCTTGCACCTGCAGGCCAGCGTCTTCGTCACGCATTAGCGCCACGCCGTCGGTCGGTGTCCAGCGCTGGCCGTTGAAGCTGCCCAGCACCGGGCCGCGAAAGTACAGTGCACTTTGCGCGGGCGGCGTGCCGTCAAAGGCAATGCGCATGGCGATGCTGTCGTCCAGCGCCAGGCGGGCGATGTTGCCCACCGTCATCTGCGCCGACAAGCCGCTGCGCCCGGCCATGGCGTCGGCCGGCATGCCCCACAGCGGGGCCATGCGCGGAAACAGCACAAACAAGACCACCATGATCGGCGCACCCAGTAGCGTCATGCCACCGGCGATGCGCGCGGCATGCCACAGCGGCGGCTGGCCGACCGGCATGTGCGCGTTGACCAGCGCGGTCAGCAGCCCCCACAGCGCCAGCAGCATGGCAGCAGCGGTCAGCAGCGACTGCGAATAGAAAAAGTTGGTCAGCATCAAAAAGAAGCTGAGAAAAAACACCACAAACGCGTCGCGGCGGGCGCGCAGTTCCAGCGTTTTCAGCGTTAGCAGCACGGCCACCAGCGTGACCCCAGCGTCGCGCCCGAGCAGCGTTTTGTAGGTGATCAGGGTGGCGATGACCGCCACGGCCAGCAGGCCCAGCTTCCACCAGGTGCCCGGCAGCGGTTGGCCGCGCCAGGCCAGCAGACCGCGCCACACAATGACCAGGCCACTGAGCACGCCGCACCACAGTGGCAACTGCCCCAGCAGCGGGGCCAGCACCCAGGCGATCACGGTCAGCACAAACAGCGTGTCGCGGGTGTCGCGTGGCAGGTGGCTGAGGGGATTTTTGATCATGACGGTGCGCACGGTTCAACAGGGCATCAGGCCAGCGCCAAGGCGCGCAGGCAGCGCTGCAGGTGCGCAGCGCCCACGTCGGGGGCGATCTCAGAGCCACCCAGGCGCAGGCCGTAATGCAGCCCGAGTTCGTCGGCCTGCAGCACCCAGGCGCACAGGCGGCACAGTTGCGATTCGGCATCCGACAGGCCGGTGGCATCGCGCGCCAGCCAGAGCGTGTGGTGCTGCTCGGCCACGCTGTCGCGGCTGACCAGTTCGCCGGTTTTGGCAGCTTTTTTCCAGACGATGCTTTTCAGCGCGTCGCCGCGCCGGTAGGGACGCAGGCCGTCGGGCTCGCCGCTGTGGTGCGTGGCGTGGGTCGGGCCGGGCTGCGCGTCTGCCACGCCGATCGGCAGTGTCGGGGCATGCATTTCGGGCTGTGGATAGACCAGCACCTGGGCAGCGGGCCGCCACACCGTCCAGACCCTGAAGGTACCCAGCGGAAATTGGGTGCGGGCGGTCAGTGTGGGCAGGCGGTGCAGGCCGCGCCCGGGCGGCTGCCAGGCCAGTTGCACGCGGGCGCTGGCTTGGCGCCCCACATCGGTGCAGACCCATTGCTGCACGCCCGCCAGTGCCAGCTCAATGGCGTAGCGGGGGGTCTGTCGGGTGTTCACCAGTTGCACATGAAATATGGCCTTGGCCCTTGCGTAGCATGCGGCAGGTGCTATGACTGTCATAGTAAGTCCGCGCAACGTGCCGTGCGCCACGTGCATCGCCACCAGACTGCTGCCCGCCAACAAAAAGGTCAGCAGGTAACCCAGGTTGAGCTGGTAGTTGATGGAGGCCACCAGCAGCACCAGGAGCGTGGCGCCCAGCATCAGCCCGGCGCGGCTGGGCACGATGTAGACGCTGCGCTGCGTCAGCGTCACACTGTCGGCCAGCGGCAGGCGCGCTTCAAACCAGCGTTGCAGGCGCTCGCGCGCTCGCGTCATGATCGCCATCAGGGCAGCGGCACCGCGTCGCGCATGGCAAGCACCTGCGCAATGGCACCGCGCCCGCTGTCGCCGACCGGGCTCAGGCGGTGCGCAATGGCCTGTGGCAGGATGGCGCGCACGTCGTCAGGCGCCACGTAATCGCGCCCGGACAAGAGCGCGTGCGCCTTGGCCACGCGCAGCACGGCGATCCCTGCCCGCGGGCTCAAACCTTGGGCAAACCAGCGGCCCGAGCGGGTAGCGGCCAGCAAGTCCTGCACGTAGTCCAGCAACGGGTCAGCGGCGTGCACCGCCTGCACCTGGCGCTGCAGCTGCAGCAGTTCAGCGGCGGTCAGCAGTGCGGGCAGGGCGCCCGCCAGGTCGCGCCGGTCGCGCCCGGCGAGCAGCAGTCGTTCAGAAACACGGTCGGGGTAGCCCAGCGAGATGCGCAGCAAAAAGCGGTCCAGCTGCGACTCGGGCAGCGCGTAAGTGCCCTGCTGGTCGTGCGGGTTTTGCGTGGCAATGACAAAAAACGGCGCTGGCAGGGCGCGCGTCTGGCCCTCTACCGACACCTGTTTTTCTTCCATGGCTTCAAGCAGCGCGCTCTGCGTTTTGGGGCTGGCGCGGTTGATCTCATCGGCCAGCAGTACTTGGGCAAACATCGGCCCGGGGTGAAACACGAATTCATCTTTGCGACGGTCAAAGATCGACACCCCCAGCAGGTCACTGGGCATCAGGTCCGAGGTAAATTGCACCCGTGAAAACTGCAGGCCAAAGGTCCGCGCCAGCGCGTGCGCCAAGGTCGTCTTGCCGACCCCTGGCACGTCTTCAATCAACAGGTGACCACCGGCGAGCAGGCAGGCAACGCAATCTTGTGTTTGTGCCGGTTTGCCCACGATCACCGTGTTAAGCTGTTTCACCAAAGCTGTAAGCTTTTCAGGAATGTTCATGCGCTAACCTTACCAAAATAAATGCGAGGAGACGACTGCTTATGACAATGACCGGCTACTTTACTCATCCGAGTTTTCGCAAACACGAAATTGCCCCGGGTCACCCTGAATGCCCCGAGCGCCTGGATGCGATTGACGATCGCCTGCTGATTTCTGGCCTGGACGTGGTGCTGGACCGGCGCACAGCCACCCCGGCATCGACCTCGGACATCGAATTGGCGCACGACCGCATGTACATTGCCGCCATCCGCGGCTTGAACGCCGAATTGCAGGAAGAAATTGCTGCCGGTGGCGCCGAATATCTGCCGATTGACCCCGACACCAGCATCAATATCCATACCTGGACAGCGGCGCTGCATGCAGCCGGTGCCGCTACTGACGCGGTGGATGCGGTGCTGGCCGGTGAATTCAAAACCGCTTTTTGCGCCGTGCGCCCGCCCGGACACCACGCCACCCATAACCAGGCCATGGGGTTTTGTTTTTTCAACAATGTGGCCATTGCGGCCAAGTACGCGCTGGAGCGGCACAACCTGCAGCGTGTGGCAATTGTTGACTTTGACGTGCACCACGGCAACGGTACCGAGGACATCGTCAAAGGCGACGACCGCATCCTGATGGTGAGCTTTTACCAACACCCGTTCTACCCGCTGGACTGGAAACATTCCAATGCCAAGAATCTGGTCAATTTGCCGGTGCCGGCCTACACCAAGGGCATGGATATTCGCGAGATGATCGAGGCCGCCTGGATGCCGCGCCTGGAGGAATTCAAGCCCGAGCTGATCGTTATCAGCGCCGGTTTTGACGCCCACCGCGAGGACGACATGGGACAGTTGGGCCTGGTGGAAAACGACTACGCCTGGATCACCAGCCGCATCATGGACGTGGCAAAGCGTCATGCACAGGGGCGGGTGGTGAGTTGCCTGGAGGGCGGCTACGTGATGAGTTCACTGGCGCGTAGCGTGGAGGCACACATCCGGGTCATGGCCGATGTCTGAGGTGCAGCCCGCCAACCTTGAAACCTGGTTGGCAGCACTGACGCAAAGCAGTGCGCTGATTGAACTGGCGGCGTTGGCGGGCTGCGCCGTGCTGGCCTGGCTGCTCGCCCATCTGGCAGCCAAGGCGTTTGAGGGGCGTACCGCCAACTCGATCATGTTTGGTCGGCGCGTCATTGACGGCGTGCTATTTCCGGCGCTGTGGTTGAGTTTGGCCTTTGTGGTGCGCAAGCTGATTGCGCATTCGCTGCCGTTGGCGGTATTCAAGATCGCCATTCCGGTGCTGTTGTCGTTGCTGGCGATTCGCCTGGGCGTGAAGGTGCTGCAGGCGGCGTTCAACGAGACACCGTTCATTCGCTTGCTGGAGCGCACCATTTCCTGGGTGGCTTGGCTTGCCATGGTGTTGTGGGTCAGTGGCCTGCTGCCACTGCTGATGGAAGAGCTCGACCAGATCAGCTGGACGGTGGGTGGCGCAACGCTGTCGGTGCGCAAGATCATCGAAGGCTCGCTCACCGCCGGGCTGGTGCTGATCATCACGCTGTGGATTTCAGCGGCCATTGAGACCAAGCTGCTGCACAAGGCCACTGGCGGCGAGCTCAGTCTGCGCAAAGCGGTGAGCAATGCTGCGCGCGCGTTGCTGATGTTTGTTGGCTTGCTGATGGCGCTGTCGGCCGTCGGCATCGACCTGACCGCCTTGTCGGTGCTGGGCGGCGCCATTGGCGTCGGTATCGGGTTTGGCTTGCAGAAGCTCGCGGCCAATTACGTCAGTGGTTTTGTGATTCTGGCCGAGCGCAGCATGCGCATTGGTGACAGCGTCATGGTCGACAACTTTACCGGTGTGGTGACCGAGATCAACGCGCGTTACACGGTGATTCGTTCGTTGACCGGCCGCGAATCGATTGTCCCCAACGAGATGCTGATCACCAGCCGGGTGGAAAACCTCTCCCTGGCCGATCCGCGTGTCTGGCAGTTCACCCATGTGTCGGTGGCCTACGACAGCGATGTGGAACAGGTCACCCAACTGCTGCTGCAGGCGGCCAGGTCGCAGTCACGCGTGTTGCAAGAGCCTGCGCCCTCTGTTGCACTGATGGCTTTTGGCGCCGATGGGTTGGAGTTCAGGCTGGGCTATTGGATTGCCGACCCGGAAAACGGCAGCGACAACCTGCGCTCGCTTGTTAATCTGGAAATATTGCGTTTGCTGCGTGAGCACGATATCGAGATTCCTTACCCGCAGCGGGTGATCCACCAACGCGTTGCACCGCTATAATAAAAAAGCACGATCGTTCTATTTAAAGGTTTTATGTCACATTGTCGCGGGGACGACCAAGCTGACCGAAGGCCTGCGCATAGAATGCGTCGGTTGACGTGCACGTCAATCATGCATGCCTGATTGACGTGCCGATTTGCCCTTGTTGATTTGCCTTTAACACTACTCTGGAGAACTATTTCTATGAAAGTCCTGGTCGCAGTCAAGCGCGTGGTGGACTACAACGTCAAGGTCCGCGTCAAATCGGACAACAGCGCTGTCGATACCGCTAACGTCAAAATGAGCATGAACCCGTTTGACGAAATTGCCATCGAAGAAGCTGTGCGCCTGCGCGAAAAGGGCATCGCCACCGAGATCGTCGCCGTCTCCTGCGGCGTCGCCCAGTGCCAGGAGACCCTGCGCACCGCCATGGCCATCGGCGCCGACCGCGCCATTCTGGTTGAGTCTTCTGAAGAATTGCAGCCCCTGGCCGTCGCCAAGCTGCTCAAAGCCCTGCTCGACAAAGAGCAACCCGGCTTGGTCATTCTGGGCAAACAAGCCATCGACGACGACTGCAACCAGACCGGCCAGATGCTCGCCGCCCTGGCTGACCTGCCCCAAGTGACTTGCGCCAGCAAGATTGAAGTGGCTGACGGCAAAGCCACCATTACCCGTGAAATCGACGGCGGCCTGGAAACACTGCAAGTCACGCTGCCCGCGGTCATGACCGCCGATCTGCGCCTGAACGAGCCACGTTATGTGACCCTGCCCAACATCATGAAGGCCAAGAAAAAGCCGCTGGAAGTGCTCAAGCCCGAAGACCTGGGTGTGAATGTTGCGCCGCGCATCAAGACCCTCAAGGTCACCGAGCCACCCAAACGCAGCGCCGGCATCAAGGTGCCCGACGTCGCCACCCTGGTGGCCAAATTGAAAACTGAAGCGAAGGTAATTTGAAACTTTGCGGGACGGACCAAGATTGGCGTAGCAAATTTGCTCTGTCCTCAACTGATTAAAGGATTCCCCATGACAACACTCGTTATTGCCGAACACGACAACGCCACCCTCAGACCCGCCACCTTGAACACCGTCACCGCTGCGGCGCAGTGCGGCGGTGATGTGCATGTGCTGGTCGCTGGCCACAACGCTGGCGCAGCAGCTGCCGCCGCGGCGCAAATCAACGGCGTGGCCAAAGTGCTGCACGTTGAAGCTGAAACATTGGCCCATGGCATTGCAGAAAACGTTACCGCGCAAGTGGTGGCCTTGGCGGCTAATTACAGCCACATCCTGTTTGCTGCTACCGCTTCTGGCAAGAACATCGCCCCCCGCGTGGCGGCCAAGCTCGACGTGGCCCAGGTTTCTGACATCACCAAGGTGATCAGTGCAGACACGTTCGAGCGCCCGATCTACGCTGGCAACGCCATGGCCACCGTACAAGCGCTTGACGCGATCAAGGTCATCACCGTGCGTGCCACGAATTTTGATGCTGCAGCCCAGGGAGGCCAAGCGCCAGTTGCTATTGATAGCGTAGCACCTGTAGCCAATTCTGCGGCCACCACGTACGTCGGCAGCGAGATCGCCAAGAACGATCGTCCCGAGCTCACCGCGGCCAAGATCATCGTCAGCGGTGGCCGCGCGCTGGGCTCGCAAGAGCAGTTCAATGCCATCATGACCCCGCTGGCCGACAAACTCGGCGCGGCCATTGGCGCCAGCCGTGCAGCGGTGGATGCAGGTTACGCCCCCAATGACTGGCAAGTGGGCCAGACCGGCAAGATCGTCGCGCCGCAGCTCTACATTGCTGCTGGCATCAGCGGCGCCATCCAGCATTTGGCCGGGATGAAAGACAGCAAAGTCATCGTCGCCATCAACAAGGACCCTGAAGCGCCGATCTTCAGCGTGGCCGACTATGGATTGGAGGCGGACCTGTTCGTCGCCGTGCCGGAATTGACCGCTGCTCTTTAAGGCATTTCAGAGGTTTGAATCAGGACAGGGCATCCAGCGTGGTGCCCTTTTTTTGTTAGTCAAGGAGAATCCAAATGAGTTACAAAGCCCCCGTCAAAGACATGCTGTTCAACATCGAGCATCTGGCCAAAATTGACCAGATTGCGCAACTGCCCGGCATGGAAGACGCCGGTCTGGAAACCGCGCAAGCCGTGCTGGAAGAAGCCGCCAAGTTTGCTGAGGGCGTGCTGGCTCCGCTCAACTGGGAAGGCGACAAGAACCCAACCACCTGGAAAGACGGCGTGGTGACAGCCACCCCGGGCTTCAAGGAAGCATTCAAGCAATTTACCCAGGCCGGTTGGCAGGGTCTGCAGCACCCGGTGGATTTTGGTGGTCAGGGCTTGCCCAAGACCATTGGCTCGGTGGTGGGTGAGATGGTCAACAGCGCCAACCTGAGTTTTGCCCTGTGCCCCTTGCTCACTGACGGTGCCATTGAGGCATTGCTGACCGCAGGCAGTGACGAACTCAACGCCATTTATCT
>Ga0210037_1001012_pt1 | contig 18334 bp, 17 predicted proteins | sample CryGey08umfilter_3_FD_185451 | JGI IMG/M metagenome (GOLD analysis project Ga0210037, IMG submission 185451) | Groundwater microbial communities from aquifer in Utah, USA - Crystal Geyser 4/9/14 0.8 um filter (SPAdes) (version 3) | ecosystem: Environmental > Aquatic > Deep subsurface >...
TAATCCAAACTGCCATTACGTCCCCACAGGCCGGACTGCCAACAATTCCAAGTCCATCTGCTTCATAATCTTTTTCATCAATCAAGATGTTGTGAGGATGGAAAAAATGATCTTTAACAATATCACTATAGAGCCAAGAGCTCCCTTGGTCGCAATTATTGATATTTACTATTGGGGCTAATTTTTTCATAGAGTTTTTTCTGGTTGAAGGTAGGGTAGGGCAGTAATACTACGAAGAGTGTTGATACATTTTCCAATACTGACAACAGCATAATCAATCTCCTCTTTAGTGGTTGAATTACCCAAACTAAAACGCAAGCTACCATGAATTAATTCATCCGTAATACCAATGGCACGCAAAACATGTGATGGAGTAAGATCAATCGCCGAACAAGCCGAACCAGTGGAACAACAAACACCAAATTTATCCAACATTAGAACCAATGATTCACCTTCTATATAAGGAACTGATATATGGACATTATTTGGTAGACGTTGTTTACGATGACCATTGATAATAATATCTGGGCAAACGGAAATTAATTCTTTGATAAAATAATCGCGTAAAGAGGTCAGTTTTAACTGATTTTCTTTTAGATTAGCAACAGCATTTTGGAGAGCCAAAGCAAAGCCATGAGCCAAAGCGACATTTTCGGTACCAGCTCGTCTACCAGATTCTTGGTCACCTCCAACAATAAGTGGTTCTGGATAAATACCGTTTTTTACATAAAGCAACCCTATTCCTTTCGGCCCATAAATCTTGGAGCTGTTGATGGTCATTAAATCTACCCCTAGTTTGGATACAGCTATAGGTAATAGTCCAACTGCTTGGCAAGCATCAGTATGGAAAAGGGGAGTGATATTGTCACCCCGGAGTTTTTTGATGGCCGCCGTTAGGCCAGTAATCGGCTCAATCGTGCCAATCTCATTGTTGGCGTACATGATAGAAATCAAAATGGTATCTGGCCTAACGGCGGCCACACAATCCTTTATGCTAACTAACCCATCTTTCGCTACAGGCAAATAAGTCACCTCAAACCCCTCTGATTCCAGTTTGTGAGCTGACGCCAATACAGCTTTATGTTCAATTGCCGACACGATAATATGTCGGCCATATTTTTTGTAGGCGTGAGCAATGCCGATAATTGCTAGATTATCTGACTCTGTTCCGGAGCCAGTAAAAATAATTTCTTTTACTTTAGCTCCTATAACAGTTGCCACTTCCAGTCTGGCTTGTTTCAAAATATCAAAAGCTCGTCTACCTTCACGATGCATTGAAGATGGGTTGCCGTAGATACTGGCTTCTATTGATACCATTGCTTTGTACACCAAAGGTGAAAGTGGTGTCGTGGCGGCATGGTCTAGATAAATAGTTTTTAAAATAGTGTTTTTTGACATAATTTTATCTAATGTAACATTCGGTCACATATTTTTGGGCATTCTTTTGGATTTCCTTAAACTCCTCATCAGTATAAGTTGTTTTTTTTATAAAACCCGGGTTAAGAATTTTTGTGGAGACAAATTTTTGCAGATAGTATTTCTTCGCTCCCTTAATATCTTTACTGATATTAATAATATCCTCTGGACTTAAAAGAGCTTTAACAACAGTTGTTCTAAATTCATAGGGTATAGTGTTGGACATAATCAATCTCACACTCTTTTTTATTTTTTCTATATCAACTGGCCTTCCGACCCCGCTGGCGTAATCAGAGAAAGGGGCTTTAATATCCATCGCCAAGTAATCAACTAAATGTTCATTTATAATTTTTTCTAGCATTTCTGGATTCGTACCGTTGCTATCTAATTTTACTTTGAAACCGAGGGCTTTTATTTCTTTAATAAAAGGGATTAAATCATCATGCATGGTCGGTTCACCACCAGTTATGGTAACACCATCAAGTTGCTTAATGCGGGTACGAAGAAAAGTCAGTACATCTTCGGTCGGTATTATATCGACGGTTTCATCAACCAACTCGGGATTGTGACAGTAGGGACAACGAAAATTGCAACCAATAGTAAAAATAATCGCGGACATCTGTCCGGGGAAATCTATTAGTGAACAACGGGTAAGACCACCTATGCGCATGATATTTTAGTTTCCTCGTTTGTGACACTGGAATGATTTTTGGGAATTGTTTGCCGAATGTCATATTCGGCTTTTTTACCTTTATTCCATTGTTCAACTGGTCTTAAGTAACCAACAATCCGAGTATAGACTTCGCAGGGAGCGTGACAAATAGGGCAAGTGAAGGCCTCGCCGGCAATATAACCATGTGTATTACAAATACTAAAAGTAGGAGTAATGGTAAAATAGGGTAGATGGTAATTACTACAGATTTTCTTTACTAATTTTTTTATCATCATCGCATCTTCTACTCTTTCACCTAAAAAGAAATGAATAACTGTTCCACCTGTGTATTTGGTTTGTAATTGATCTTGAAGCTCAAGAATCTCAAAAATATCATCGGTATAGGTGACTGGTAAATGAGTAGAATTAGTATAGAAAGGATCGGTTACCTCTTTGCCAATGCCATTGGCAAAGATGGCGTGGTCGTATTTCTTTTGATCTAGTAATGCCAAGCGGTATGAAGTGCCTTCAGCTGGTGTGGCCTCAAGATTGTAGTTGTTGCCTGTTTCTTCTTGATAGTCGGATAATCGGTCGCGCATATATTCCAAAACCTCTTCAGCAAACAGCCGACCTTTTTCATTTCCAATATTAACTCCCAATAAATTTTGAACAGCTTCATTCATACCGACTAGCCCAATGGTGGAGAAATGGTTGGTCCAATATTTACCGTAAGCTTCTTTAACTGAAGACAGGTAGTGTTTGGTATAAGGGTAAAGATTTTTCTCAGTCATGCCTTCAAGGATTTTACGTTTTATTTCCAAACTTTCTTTTGCTGTATCCGTCAAGGTATTTAACTGTAAATAAAATTCCTTTTTAGTTTTAACATTTAAAGCAATCCGAGGAAGATTTATGGTTACTACGCCAATTGAGCCTGTTAAAGGATTTGCACCAAAAAGTCCGCCACCGCGTTTTTGTAATTGACGGTTGTCAATTCTTAATCGACAACACATGGAGCGAGCATCATCTGGACTCATGTCAGAGTTAATAAAATTGGAGAAATAAGGAATACCGTATTTGGCTGATGCTTCCCAGAGCATGGCTACTCTAGGATTATCCCAATCAAAATCCTTGGTGATATTGTAGGTAGGAATTGGAAAAGTGAAAACCCTGCCAGTGGCATCACCTTCTGACATTACTTCAAGAAAGGCCTTATTGAGCATATCCATTTCCCGCTGAAATTCGCCATAGGTTTCATCAGTTTTAATTCCGCCTCGAATTACTCTTTGTTTTTTGTAGAATTCAGGGACGGTTAAGTCCATGGTGATGTTGGTAAATGGTGTTTGAAAACCAACTCTAGTTGGTACATTCACATTGAAAACAAATTCTTGGAGAGCTTGTTTAACCTCAGCAAAAGAAAGATGGTCATGCCATATCAGTGGTGCTAGTAGGGTGTCAAAATTTGAGAACGCTTGGGCTCCAGCCGCCTCACCTTGGAGGGTGTAAAAGAAATTTACAACTTGACCAAGGGCTGATCTAAAGTGCTTGGGCGGGGCGCTATGCAATTTTCCACTCACCCCACCGAACCCCCGCATCAGCAAATCATACAAATCCCAACCAACACAATAGACTGAGAGTAGATTAAGATCATGAATATGAAAATCACCGTCTGTATGAGCATCGCGCACTTCAGTAGGATAAATTTTGTCTAACCAATAGGTCTTACTGATTTCGGAGGCAATATAATTATTTAGTCCCTGTAAAGAGTAGCCCATGTTGCTATTTTCTTTTACCATCCAATCGGCACGATCTAGGTAACGGTCAACTAAGTCTATTGATTCCGTACTAACCATTCGTCTAATATGAGCATGTTGCTCGCGGTAAAGAATATAGGCCTTGGCTGTCTCCAGATAACCCTCTTTCATCAATTCTTTTTCCACTAAATCTTGGACACCTTCCACGGTTGGTTTAAAGTTAGTATTGATTTCCGATTCATTTATCAAAGCGTCTAAAATGGATTGAGAGATTTTTTCGGGGGCGCCTTTTTTCGTTTCACCAGTGGCGCGCATCGCTTTTTCTACTGCCCGGAGGATTTTTGAAATTTGAAATTCTTTGATAGAACCATCGCGTTTAACGATATAGATAGGTGACTTTTGATTGGTTTTTTTCATATTGGCGGGTTATTAAAACAATTAGGTGGTTAGACCAAGTAAAATATTATTGTTAAGATTGTGGAGAGTTACATCTTGATGATGTACCCTATTATACATAGACAGTCATCAATATAATGTAAAAAGAGAGGTGGATAATAAAATAGAGAATATAATGAAAAAAAGTCCAGTGAAAAAAAGCTATAAAGTGCCCGTTTGGGTTGATAAAAGTGGTATGGACGAGGACGAATTGTGCCCTGATTGCTTCAAAGCTGTGGGTGTTAGAAGTCGTTACAAGCTGATTTGCCTATTGGGAAAGGCCAGCCAAGGTGAGACCGTGGGGGTATTAACCAAACATCTAGGACTTAGTCAACCGACCATTACTCATCATTTAAATATTTTAAAATCACTTAATGCAGTTCAGGTGGTGGACAGAGGCAGAGAAAGAATCTATTCGCTTAATCGAACGGCCCATTGTTTTGAAGAATGTAAAATTCCCTATTAACAATATCCGTCATTTTAGTTTTAAAGTACGATATACTAATAGTAATGTTCAATCAGACTTTTTATAAATTTCTGTTTAGTTTTACTGCTGTAATTGCGGGAACATTAATTTTTATTTTAATTGTTGGTTTTGGAGCCAAGCTATAATGTATAAGTATTATCTATGATTAGAATTACCGATCAGTATTTTTGGAATTTGGTTTTTAGTATTTTTTTCCTTATTCTTATAATTATGGGGGCAATTATTTTAGATACTGAAGCTAGAATACCATACGAAGAATTAACGATAGTTGATTTTACCCTAATGACTTTGGCTTCTTGGCGCTTAACCGGCTTATTTGTATCTGATCATATTACCAAGTGGTTACGGGAGCAATTTTATGATTTAAAGAAATCTGGGAAGGGTTATGTGTTGGAAAAACCAACTACTGGACCTAGGCGCACCATCGCTGATTTGTTGTCTTGTCCATGGTGTTTTGGTATGTGGTCAATGGCAGTAATTATTTTCCTATATTTGATTACCCCTTATTCCTATTATTTGGTTTTAATTCTGGCACTTTCGGCAGTGGCTACTTTTCTTCATCTCTTTACTAATCTCATTGGTTGGAAAACAGAGAAGTTAAAAGAGGAAGTAGAGGGGTAAAACGAGCGAACAAACAGAAACGACTATTGCGAAGTGGAATGAATTTAATCTTATGAGGATTGCTTCATGGCGATTTGCCAAGATGGATAACAATGGATTACTTCACTAGATGCTTGCTAAGACGGATTAGGTTTACACCTTTACCATTCTAGTAATTTCTGATATTATCGCGTTTATCAGGCTCAAGACAGCGGGTTGCATGGGGTCGCCATGCAGTAATATCATTACAGCCGTAATGATGCCAGCCGAGGTCCAAACTATCTTTTAGTATTGGGGTCGAAGCCTAGGCGGAAAAGCGTAGCTTTTCCGCCCTGGGTCTGTATTTATTAAAAACGTAATCACCAATATTGTGGCTATTACAAAAACAAAGAAGCAGGATATCTTAAAAAAATTAACAGAAGTGAAAACGGTCGCTGACTCAATCGTCTTTGTTCATTACAAAGGACTAGCTGTAACTGATACTACCAAAATGCGAAAAGAACTTCGTGATAATGGTATCGGTTATTTTGTGGCTAAAAAGACACTGATGAAGCGCGCTTTTGCTGATACGTTTACTGGTGAAATGCCAAAACTAGATGGTGAGATTGCTGTTGCGTACAGTACCGATCCAATGGCTCCGGCGCAGTCAATAAAAGAATTTTCTACCAAATTCAAAGACAAGATTTCAATTGTCGGTGGCATTTTCCAAGGAGTATATAAAAATGAATCTGAAATGATTGAGATTGCCTCAATCCCATCACTACAAGTTCTACGAGGTATGTTTGTTAATGTCATCAATTCACCAATCCAAGGATTAGTTATTTCCCTTAAGGCCTTGGCAGAAAAAAGAAGTTAATTTAGTAACGATTATTTAATTACAATTATTATGAGTACAGAAGAAACTACCGTAGCAGAAGAAACCACTACTGCTAATGTTGCTCCAGTGGTAGAAATTAAAGAAGAAGTAGAAATTCCTAAAGAATTTAAAAAAATTGTTGAAGAAGTAGAAAAGATGACCGTACTAGAGCTTCATGCTTTGGTAAAGGTTCTTGAAAAGCACTTTGGTGTTTCGGCTCAGGCAGTCGCTGTTGCTGGACCAGCGGTCGCAACTGATGGAGGAGAGGAACAATCAGAGTTCACCGTTGAATTAACCGAAGCCGGTGCCCAAAAAATTGCTGTCATTAAAGCGGTTAAGGAAGCCCTTGGACTCGGTCTCAAGGAGGCAAAGGATTTAGTGGACGCCGCGCCATCTGAAGTTAAAGCTGGTATGAAGAAAGAGGATGCTGATGCCCTAAAGGCAAAGCTTGAAGAAGCTGGAGCAAAAGTTACACTTAAGTAATTTTCTTACAAAAAACACCCGCTTATGCGGGTGTTTTTTGTTTTGAAAATTTAAAGTGTAACTTTTGAACCCGAAGCGCGCACCAGAAATCAACAGTCCGGTAGACTGTTTGTATGCAAGCGCTGAAGCGGGTGAGAAGTGATTCGATGTCACTTCGCAAGAGGTTGACTAGTATTTTGAAGAATGAAAAATACTGGCAACCTGAACAGAATCTGTAAGATTAGCGAGCACTTGGTTAATTCATGAGCGAAGCGAAGGAATTTGCTTAGTGACTCGTGACGGAGCTAAAGCTACTCTCAAGTAATCACTATAACCATAATCAATAAAAAATAACGGTCATTAGATGATCGTTATTTTTTATTGACAGCATTTATTCAGGGGTATTTACGGTTATCAATAAACGAACTTAAATACCATAAACTCACAGATAAGGTCACCTTGGCTATTGCTATATTATTATTCATATGGTATTTTCTCTGCTCCAATCATTGAGGGAGGAAGAAAAAATGGGTGAAGTTTGCCCGCCTGCAGAGCTGGTCTACCGGCAATACGACAAGGATAAAAAAACCAAGTCCCTGATTGACTGGTTCAAGGCCGAGTTGGCCATCAGGGATAATGACAGTAAGGAATTTTATCATCAGTATGATGATAACTTTCTCGCTAAGTATCAAGATCATGTTGAGTACTTGGCAAACCTCTGGCGCGATGAAAGACCTTGTGATAAAAAGTTATCGGACGTAGGGTAGGTAACCCGACTCGTGATTGGAAATGGGCCCCGTTTGGTGGCCCTTTTCTAATGTTTGAATAAATTTTTAGCTATATCCGCATCACCCTCGCCTTAGCGTCAATACTTGCATTTATATTAAAATGCTATAATCCAGACAATAATCAATAATCTTATATGGCAGATCCACTTTCCATTTTATTTGGTAGTCAGGCTCGGGTAAAACTCCTCAGGTTTTTTCTCTTTAATCCTTCCAAGGAATTTACTTTTGATGATATTAGTAAACGGGCTAGATTAGTGCGGCGCACAGCGCGTACAGAAATTAATGCACTGGAGAAGGCGGGGGTGATTGTAAAACGCATCATGTATGTTCCGATAGACGGTAAGAGCAAGAAAATGAAAGTGCTTGGTTTTGCTCTTGATAAAAGTTTTCCCGAACTTCAAGCCCTACAGACTTTTCTTTTTGAAACAGCACCGATTGATGGTAAAAATCTTTTGGTGCATTTACGCCAAGCAGGCGTAATTGATTTTTTAGTTGTTGCGGGGGTCTTTGTGCGTGAATTTGACCAACAACTTGACGTACTTTTAGCGATGAAGAAAGTATCACAGACTAAAGTGGAAAAAGCGATTAGGGCACTAGAAGCCGAGATAGGGGTGGAGATTAGATTTGCGGTTATGACTAATGATGATCTGCTTTATCGGGTAGGAATGTATGACAAACTGACGCGAGATTTATTTGACTATAAACACCAGATTCTCGTTGACCGGATTGGCGTGCGTGATGAGCTACATCGGGGATCTTTTCGAGGTTAGAACTGGATAATATTAAAGATAAGGGTACATTCTTCGTGTGCGGAGAGTGCCCGTTTGTGGTAAAAAAACAGCACTTTGTTGTGAGCTTTGACGATGTGCTTATCGCTAGTTGATTGCCCCCAATAACCCCTTGACTTTATTTTTGTTTCCTATAGAATAGCCAGCACGTAACTATGATATTGAACACAAAGAAACGCATTCGCGCATAACATCTCGCTTAGTGCGAATGTCTTGCCGCGGAAACGCGGACTTTTTATTTCAAAATCACGGAGGTACGCGATATTTGACAAATCCCATGAGCGAGCGTCGCGCAAACACGAAAGTGTGGGTAGACGGGGATGCTGAAGAAAAGAAAGTTTACTTTCTTTTCAGAAGGCAGACACGGCTACCAAAAGTCCTTTGGACTTTTGCATGACCGAGCGAATGTGATTTGTATGGTTTCCATACAAATCATGAGCGCGTTTCGTCAGTGGGAGTTGTATGGAAAAGTCCATACAATCGCATATTCTATGTCGCCCTTGATAAGGGGGCGACGAAAAGTCCTGTGTACTCGACACACACAGGCAGTTGGTAGTGTGCCCGGCAAGCGGTTGCATTACCAACACAGGTAAGGTGTGTCAGGTTAAGACAAATGAGTCGGCTTTGCCGCTGGCTCGGGTCTTTTCGTCCCTGATGCACCAAACACAAAGGTGTGGTGGCTTTGCCACCACACCGTCTGAGACCTTGGATAAGTATTTTTCCAAACTCAGACAACACTCAAAAAATTGTACAGCGGTGTACAGCATTTACGTTTGGATCGGATGAATACCTTATACAGTCGATGGTGTAGTTCCTTTACTTTGGAGCGAGCGAGGGTCGCGGAAGAGTTTACTCTTCCATGACCGAGCGAGCGAACAAAGGAAGGAACGTTGTACACCATCGCTGTAGCGATGGTGTACAACGTTCCTTACAGGAATGTAAGGGTTTTAGGTGGATGCCTAGGATAAGAGAAGCGATGAAGGACGTGATATGGCTGCGATAAGTTTCGGCGAGGTGCCAAATAACCTTTGACCCGGAAATTTCCGAATGGGGAAACCCTCCTACTTTCAGTAGGAATCTGTGTATGCAGATGCGCACGGTGGGAAGTGAAACATCTCAGTACCACTAGGAATAGAAAGCAATAAACGGAACTTTCTTTCTGAACAGATGCATTGCATCTCGTTCAGGGACTCGTTCCTGAACGGATGGTTTGCGCCATTATGTTCAGGAAGAAGGTTCTTGCGATTCCCTTAGTAGCGGCGAGCGAAACGGGAACAGCCCAAACCATTCGTGTTTACATGAATGGGGTTGTAGGGCAGAGTCGGCATTTAGTTGCAATGAGTTACAAATTGTATGTATAGAAAAACGCGTTGGAAAGCGCGACCCCAGTAGGTAATAGTCCTGTATTTGAAATATATACAACTCATCTGATTCTGATCCTGAGTAGTTCGGGACACGAGTAGCCCGAATGAATCTACCAGAACTAACTGGAAAGGCTAAATATTCTCTTATACCGATAGTGAACAAGTACCGTGAGGGAAAGGTGAAAAGAACCCCGGAGAGGGGAGTGAAATAGATCTGAAACCTAAAACCTACAAGGAGTCGGAGCCCAGCACTTTGTTTTGGAATGAATTCAAAAACAAAGTGCTGGGTGACGGCGTGCCTATTGAAGAATGAGCCGGCGAGTGTACCTTTATCCTTCGTCTAAGTGGTAACCCCACGGAGGCACAGTGAAAGCGAGCGTGAATAGCGCGAAAATATAGGGTAGGGGTACGACCCGAAGCGGGATGAGCTTGCCATGAGCAGGGTGAAGCGACTGTAATAGGTCGTGGAGGCCCGAACCGGTTGGCCGTTCAAAACCATCGGATGACTTGTGGTAAGGAGTGAAAAGCTTATCGAATTCCGTAATAGCTGGTTCTCTCCGAAACAGCTTTTGGGTTGGCGTCGTGTGGTCCCTCTGGGGGTAGAGCACTGGCAGGAACAAACAGGGAGAAATCTCGTTGTTCCTATCAAACTCCGAATACCAGTAGGTTATAGCACGGCAGTTAGACTGTGGGGGCGAAGCTCCATTGGTCGAAAGGGAAACAGCCCAGATCGCCGATTAAGGTCCCTAAATATATGCTCAGTGCAACTTGAGGAGGTGAGGATTCTCCGACAATCAGGAGGTTGGCTTAGAAGCAGCCATCCTTTAAAGATAGCGTAACAGCTCACTGATCGAGAGTCCTTGCGCCGAAGATGATCGGGGCTCAAGCATATTACCGAAATCGCGGATTTTAATTTTCTTCGGAAGATTAAAGTGGTAGGAGAGCGTTCGTATTGCAATGAATCCAAGGCGAGAGCCGCGGTGGAGCGATGCGAAGTGAGAATGCCGGCACAAGTAACCGCAAGACGGGTGAGAACCCCGTCCGCCGAAATACCAAGGTTTCCTTTGCTATGTTGATCAGCGAAGGGTTAGTCGGTCCTAAGGAAATCCCGAAAGGGGGATTCGATGGATAGCAGGTTAATATTCCTGCACACTGTTATGTTGCGATGGAGGGACGGAGGGTTGTACCTAACGCGGCTTATTGGATTGCCGTAGGAGGTTCGAGGAGGTTACGTAGGCAAATCCGCGTAACAATACTCCGAGTTCAGTCTAAAGGTGAGGCCTCGGCCGATCCGATGTTAGGGAGCACGCTTCCAAGAAAAACTTCTAAGCATAAACATAATGGTTCCGTACCGCAAACCGACACAGGTGGTAGAGTCGAGAAGACTAAGGCGAACGAGTGAGAGGTCCTCAAGGAACTCGGCAAACAAGCGGCCGTAACTTAGGGATAAGGCCTGCCAGCCCTAGATTTGGGGTATACTATGATATGCATGTTCTGTGTATGTCATTCAGAACGATGTTACAAAAGAAAAGTACATCAGCTATACTTCAGATCTCAAAGCAAGAATCGTCAGTCATAATGGTGGTGGTAAAAAAGCTACTACCCGCACTGATGGTGTTTGGAAGTACATCTATATAGAACTTTTTCGAAGTAGAGAAGATGCACAAGAGCGAAAGTTGAAAGCACACGGAAGTGCTAAACAAAAACTTTTACTTAGACTTCGAAAAAGCTTGCTTTGAGCCCCAAATCTAGGGCTGGCCGCAGCGAAAGATTTCCTGCCGACTGTTTATCAAAAACACAGCTCCCTGCGAACTCGCAAGAGGATGTATAGGGGGTGACGCCTGACCTATGCTGGAAGGTTAAGTACGGGGGGTGAAATGATCTTTGGATTGTTTTGCTGGACTGTATAAGCCCCAGTAAATGTCAGCGATAACTATAATCGTTCTAAGGTCGTGCTTCTTTCCAGAAATTTTTGGTAAGGAAGTACGACGGATTGGAACGGTTATAGGATAAATAGCCTAGCCATAGTTACCTTACATACAGAAATGTGTGCATTATCCAAATCTAGCCTACAAGAGACCAAATGCTAGACATCTTAGCTCGTCATGGAGAAGATGAAGATAGAGTCCTGCAGTGAAATGTCCAAATAGCTTGTTTACAAGGTATTTGGAAGAAGGAAATGTAGAGCGTATTTCCTTGTCGGGTAAAGGAATTGCCCGGTTTTGCAGTGATGCAATCCTAGTGTTAATACATTTCTTAACACAACCGATCGGCTTATAACGGTGAAGCCCTACTGTCATCACCCTGTTTCAAGGACAGGGTAAAAAGGCAGGGGTAATACCGTGGGAAGCCAGCACTTTGTTTTAGAATTTATTCTAAAACAAAGTGCTGGTCCCGTAACGACTTTTGTCACCACCGTACAGTGGTGACAAGGATGGATTCACAGTATAATAATATGATGGAATCCATAACACGCCGACGCTCAACAGTAAGAAAAATGTACGAATATATCTCCGGATATACTGATGGAGAGGGATGTTTCAGTGTTTCGTTTTTGAAACGTGAAAAACTAAAGATTGGGATAGAGACCCGACCAAGCTTTTCTGTCAGTCAAAACGAAAATCGAGCTGAGGTTTTATATCTTATGCAAGAGACATTTGTTTGTGGTCACTTACGAAGAGACTACAGCGATAAAACACTAAAATACGAAGTTCGCAAATTGGAAGATTTGCTAACCAAGATCATCCCTCACTTTCGTAAGTATCCAATGCTTTCAGGTAAACGAACAGATTTTGAGCATTTTGCCAAAATCTGCAAGTTAATGAAAAACGGCGGACAACATACGAAGTCTGGAATGCAAAAGATTATTAATTTAGCGTTTCAGATGAATCCCAGCGGTAAACGAAAATATAAGCAAGCAGAGTTGCTTGCACTGTTGAGATGAAGATATAGTCTGTGCCCGTAGTAATACGGGATTAAACCAAGTTTTGCACGAAATTTGGTTGTCAAAATGAAGTTCCGACGTGCACGAATGGCGTAACGAGTGGGAAACTGTCTCGAGGACCTGCTCGGTGAAAATACAATCGCGGTAAAGATGCCGCGTACCTGCAGATAGACGAAAAGACCCCAGGAGCTTTACTGTAGCTTCGTATTGAGGCTATTGAATTTATGTGTAGCATAGTGGGGAGACTTTGAAGCGGGCTTTCGGGTACCGTGGAGTCGCAATATGAAATACCCATCTTAAATTTGGTAGTCTCTAACCAGGTAGAGAAAATCTATTTGGGACAGTGCGTGGCAGGCAGTTTTAGTGGGGCGCTACCCTTGGCGTTGTCATGAGCAATCATGGTAATGCCAAATGTGGCGCCTCCAGAGCAAAATATCGGGGTGAGAATAAGACCCTCACCAGCTCGAAACAAATAAAACGGGGGGCATTCTTGAAATAGAGAATGATATTCAGCTGTATGCTTGGAAATCCGGTGTATCTGTAAGTACCCAGCACTTATTTTTATAAAAATAAGTGCTGGGTAAAAATCTTCACAGTGCGGACAATGAGCAGGGAAGTCTACCAATCCGGTATGACCCCTCAGAGACTATACGCTGAACTAATATATGTAATAATGTATTAGAGACATAGTCCGATCTTGCTGGCGACAGTAAGTGCAAGAAATTGCAAACCAATCCCATGGAAATAAAAACCGACAATACCTTAACAAAAAACCAACAAGAAATTCTCGTTGGTCTACTACTTGGTGATGGTCATTTAGAAACGCGCAATAACGGTCGAACCTATCGGCTAAAAGTTGAGCATTCAGATGAGCAGTCAGATTATACAGAGTGGTTGTTTCAGATATTCAAAAATCTTTGTGGACAAACCGAGTTATATCGGCGTGTACGCAGTGATGGTCGGGTTAGTGTTGGTTTTACCACACGAACAATTGGAGATTTTTGCTTCTACAGTCAACAATTCTACGTTGGCAAGAAAAAGCGAATTCCACCATTAATACATAAATTACTTACGCCACAAACTGTGGCTATCTGGTTTATGGATGATGGCTCTCGCAAGTCAAAAAATCATCGTACCTACAACATTCATACACTTGGTTATACCAAGTTTGATTTAGAATTTGTGCGAGATAAGTTACTGACTACGTTAGGTATAAGTACCAGGTTGCACGCCCAGCGTAACAACACGTGGCGACTATATATTGGTAGTTCTACTGCAGATACGTTTACTCAGATGATTAAACCTTTTGTAGAGAAATTTCCTTCCATGCAGAAAAAATTGGTTAACTAAATGCCCAAAAAGTAACGGAGGGGTCTCAAGGTTGGTTAGGCGCGAATGGAAACCGTGCCGATAGTGTAATGGCATAAACCAGCTTGACTGTAAGGCGTAGGTGCCAAACAGATACGAAAGTAGAGCATAGTGAACCGATGGTCCGCGTTAGATGCGGCCGGAGATTACCCGATAAAAGTTACCCTGGGGATAACAGGCTAGTTGTGCCCAAGCGTCCATAGCGACGGCACAGTTCGGCACCTCGATGTCGGCTCGACTTATCCTGGGGGTGGAGCAGCTCCCAAGGGTTTGGCTGTTCGCCAATTAAAAAGTCACGCGAGCTGGGTTTAGACCGTTCAGGTTGTGAATTTTCATAACCTGAACCAATCTAAACCCGAGGTGAGTAGTGGGGAGACTACTCAAAAAGACATCATCACGGCGGCGCACAATAGCAATATTGTGTGAGAAGTTGACTATATCGGTAAAATCCTAAACCAAAGTATGTTAGGATAATACCGAGGGAAGTCTATGTCGTTACCACCTCAAACATTTTTAGCATATATAGCTGGTTTCCTTGATGGAGACGGAAGTATTTATGTGAGAGCAAAACCAAATCCATCTTATAAGTATGGGTATCAAATTGCTCCTTATGTAGTATTCTTTCAGTCTACAAAAGAAACCGAGTTTCCTAATATGATGAATGAACTTACTTTTGGTTCGCTTCGCGAACGAAAAGACGGCATGTATGAATATACTGTCGGTAAGCATGAAGAGCTGAAGGCATTTCTTGAAACACTCATTCCATATTTAAGACTTAAAAAGAAACAAGCTTTGCTTATGCTCAAAATACTTGAGTGCAAGAAGCTAGTTAATTCCTTAGAAGATTTTGCTAAATTGCTTGAGATGGTTGAAGAGTTTCGCGAGTTGAATTACTCAAAGAAACGAATCAAACGTACCATGACCCCGTAGAGACTACACGTCAACCTTCCAATTATTTGGAAGAAGATATAGTCCAATCCCCACAGTAATGTGGGAACCGAGATGCGTGAGACAGGTTGGTCTCCTATCTACTGCAGGCGTCGATATTTGAAGAGATTTGTCCCTAGTAAGTAAATTGCTACTTCATGAAGAGATTCATGATGACAACATGGCTTATAACGGTGAAGTCTAAGTCACTTTCGGTTTTAGAGGTTAATGCTCCACGGTCCTGTGTGTATTAAACTCGCTTGAGGACCGGAATGTTGATATGATAATACCGTGGGAAGTCGATCTAAACTAGATTTAGCATACATTGCGGGTTTCCTTGATGGAGACGGAAGTTTAATGTTGCAAGTGAAATTACGCAGCGACACCAGTCGTGGCGTTAGGTTCATGGCTACATTATGTCTTTATCAAGACACTCGCCACGAAGATCCACTTTTGTGGGTTCGTGAAATTCTCGGTATTGGTTATATATCTCATCGTAATGATGGTATGACCGAGTTGAGAATCAATGGTTTTGCTTCTATACAAAAGGTTCTTGTACAATTGCGTCCATTTATCAGGTTCAAAATAGTTCAAGCAGATGCATTATTGCAAGCTTGTACATTATTGAAACTAAAAAAGATACGTGAATTAAGTGAACAGGAATTGCGAACGCTTGTAGAGCTAGTTTTTGTTATCAGAAACAACAACTACAAGAGTAACGCCACCTTGAGTAAAGAAGTATTGCTTGATCGTTTAGGTTTGACCCCGTAACGACTGTGGCGCACTTGCGTCCAACTTATACGTAGAGGAATCATTTATTTGAAAATGACTGCTCGTATAGGTTACATGCCATCGCCCAGCACTTTCTAAAGTAAGAGAAACTTTGGAAAGTGCATAGGCACATGTATGAGAAATGACATAATTAACATGTCGAGTCTCAGAAAGTGCTGGGTGAAGATATAGTCTGTGCTCCTAGAAATAGGGGAAGAAACGACGAGAGGACCGGGATGAACTGACCTCTGGTCTATCGGCTGTCACGCCAGTGGCACTGCCGAGTAGCTATGTTGGGAATGGATAACCGCTGAAAGCATCTAAGCGGGAAGCCAACTCTAAGATTAGATATCATTAAGTCCCCTGAGAGATGATCAGGTTGATAGGCACTAGATGGAAGTGCAGTAATGCATGGAGTCAAGGTGTACTAATAGGACGTAATTCCTGTAAGGAACGCTGTACATCATCATGTGCACAAAATTGACGAACTTCTTCGTTGGGTCGCTGGCAATAATGCTCGCTGGACTTCGTGTCCCACTCGCATTATTGCCAGCGACCCGCCTCGAATTTCATTCAATTTATCTGCACATGTAGTTAGACAGTATACCGAACAAGAATGTTGTACCAAAGAAGCTGAACAATTTTGAAGAGTGAATTGTGTTACCAAATGTCTTTGTATTTTTATGATACATAAAATAGAATATGCGTTGAATATCGTGAAGTGGTTTGGGACTGTAGCTCAGTTATAGAGCGCTCACATACTTTACTTGTGAGAGGTTGTAGGTCAGAACCTACCAGTTCCTCCAGGTTAGTCGGGGCGTAGCTCAGTCCGGTAGAGCACTGGTTTTTTGCTCGCAAGAGTTATTTCAAGATTGTCTCCACAGGGTGAAAGACAAATGCGAAGTAGCCAGAAGTCACAGGTTCAAATCCTGTCGCCACGACCACCCTTTCTTGTTTGGGTTAAAACAAGATTACTTCACGGTATTCAAATCAAATATTATAAAAAACCACTCAAACAGTAAATGAATGTTGTATGTTGGTGCTTCAGCGGAAGGGGTACACCCGTTCTCATTCCGAACACGGCAGTTAAGCCTTCCATCGCCGATGGTACTCCCTCGGGGGAAGAGTAGGTAGGCGCCAACATAGAGCATTGATTCATTTGAGTGGTTTTTTTGTTTCAAGAAATAACGGTTTAGGTAATCTTTGTAAATAGTGTGGTTGCCGTTTTTGCGAGCTACAGCGAAGCAATCAAATCCATTTTCTCTATCCAATATCAGCAAATTGCGCACTCCAAAACCTTTCATTCGAATGAAAGGTTTTGTAGTATATGATTATGGTTAGACTAAATAAAGTTAAATTATCACAGGAACAACTTGATGAAATTTTTACTCAACTTAACAATACATTAGGAAAACTTTCATCTAAAAGGACTGGTCTTTTTCTATCAGATTTGCTGGGTCTTGAAGAGAGAGTAATGCTCGCTAAACGCCTGGCCGTAGTAGTGATGATACAGGAAGGGTATTCTATATATAAAATTTCAAATACATTAAAAGTAAGTTCCGCTATGGCTAGTAAGATTAGACTGCAATTCAATACTAACCATTTTGATAACTTAATTAAGTTTTTGAAGGGTAATAAAAAAGGTTATCAAATTCTTCTTAAGACAATAGATTCAATACTGACGGTCGGTGGAATTATGCCGTATTACGGACAAATTCGTAAAAAAGATAATAATTGAGTTACATAAAAAACCTTTCATTTGAATGAAAGGTTTTTTATGTAATATTTATAGTTGCGTTAAAAAAATATTAGAATGATAATTCGCAAACGATTGAAATGTAACAGTAATCTACTTTTTTTACCTTAATACCCCTGTACCCTGGTCATGTCTGGCTTATTTTTTATAAGTTACTACTCTTTGTCACACTCTTGTTAATGTCTGGTCAAGGCGGGCATTTCTATCTGATACAATAGGAGGATGAAAAGTTTTCGTTTTTGGGCATTTTGGCGTCGGGTGCAATATGGTTCCGTTTATTTATCTATTTTATCTTTAATGATAATTGGTGTTTATTACCAATATTTTTATACTCCAGCAAATTGTTTTGATAATATCAAAAACGGAAGTGAATCAGGAGTTGATTGTGGAGGTTCCTGTACACTTATTTGTTCTTCTATGGTAGCGCAACCAGTGGTGGTTTGGGCTAAAAGTTTTAAAATTACTGATGGACAATTTAATGCTGTAGCTTATGTTGAAAATAAAAATCAGGGTATTGGTACACCAGCCATCAGTTATGTTTTTCGTTTATTTGATAAGATGGGCTTAATTACCGAGAGAAGTGGTTCAACCGTTTTGCCACCAGATAGCACTTATCCGATCTTTGAAGGAAGAATTGACACCGATAAGCGTGAACCGACCGAAACGACTTTAGAACTTATTCCAGCCAAATTATGGTTGCCTTCAACTTTTGTTAGATCTCAATTCAAAACATCTAGTCTTCAATTATTGGGAGTTGATGCTAGACCGCGTCTTAATGTTACGATGAATAACACTGCTTTGAGTGAAGCAAAAGATGTAGAAGTGGTGGCGACAATTTTCAGCGCTCAAGGGGTGCCTTTAACGGCTTCACAAACTTTTATTAAAAAAATACCCGGCCGTAGTCAATCAGATATTGTCTTTACTTGGCCAAGACCGATAGCCAAGACAATTCGGAGTTGTGATGTTCCC